>JACCDN010618190.1_pt1 | contig 11859 bp, 16 predicted proteins | sample 7441691 | NCBI WGS metagenome assembly JACCDN01 (sample SAMN15323439, study PRJNA562643) | freshwater metagenome | isolation source: river surface water | place: USA:Blue River Watershed | collected 2017-08-16
GATCTACCGACCTATGATCGTTACGCAATCCACCTTTCACGCATTCCTGCCGAAAAAGTTCATGCAGCATCCAAGATGTTCCTTGCCAGCACACATGATCAACGAGCAGCACTTGGCTATATGCACCCAGGCCGCGTCGATGTAATTTCAGCAGGCACACTAGTTCTCTCTCGCATCATGGTTGCAACTGGTGCCACCGAGTTCATCGCATCAGAGTCAGATATCCTCGATGGAATGGCCTGGTCTCTTGCCAAGTAGTTCGGCAAAAACTCTTCCACTTCTCAATAAAGAGATCATCTCCTGCACCGCCTGCCCACGCCTTGTTCAATGGCGCGAGGAAGTCGCACTCACAAAACGTAAAGCCTATGAAGATGAAAAGTACTGGGGCAAACCTGTTCCATCCTTCGGTAGCGATAAACCAAAACTTCTCATCGTTGGCCTCGCACCTGGTGCCCACGGTGCAAATCGCACCGGAAGAATCTTCACTGGAGATAGCTCAGGAGATTGGCTCTACGGATCACTGCACCGTGCAGGTCTTGCCACAATTCCAACAAGCACCTCCATTAAGGATGGACAAGAGCTGATCGATACCCGCATCGCATGTGCAGTGAGGTGTGCTCCTCCTGATAACAAACCAACTATTGAAGAGCGAGATACCTGCGCACCATATCTCACACGAGAAGTAGAGATCGCTAGTAAAACCGCAACTTCATATGTTGCACTTGGTTCATTTGCCTGGAGCGCACTCATTAAATCTCTGCGAGAACTCGGAAATACTATTCCAACAACAAAATTTTCACACGGTGTGAAGATCACCTTCAACGATGGCGATCGCAAAGCCACTCTTATTGGCTCGTATCATCCAAGCCAGCAGAACACCTTTACTGGAAAACTCAGCAAACCAATGCTTGATAAGATCTTTAAGCAGGCTGCAAAAGCTGCAGGTATTGGATAGTAGACTTCCCATCCGTACATGGCCCTCGTAGCCCAATGGCAGAGGCAGAGGACTTAAAATCCTCCAAGTGTGGGTTCGACCCCCACCGAGGGCACAGCTGCAATCTATTTACTTATCTTCGTGCGTAAATTATCTATCCACTAAAGGTTAATAGCAATAGCTTGACTTCTAATTCATACACAATTCATACACAACCGCCGAGGATTCCAAGGCGATGAGTTGGTACTCAGAATCCTCCGTGCCAACTCATCTTCACTCGAGCAAAGCTCTCGCTCCTCTGCCTCTGCCATTGGCCTGAACCAGACCCCCTATTATTAATTTTCTGGCTAGTTAACTATGTACTACCTACTTAAAAATTTTTGCTAAACGGAGTATGGTGATACCGTGCCAAAACTTATTGCTTCACTCGTGGTCACTCTCGTGTTCACTTTAACAGGCTGCGGTGGCGATAGTTCTGAAAGTCCAAATACTTATGGCGCAAGAGCAGGCGAGGATGGCGCGAAGTATTTTAAAGAGCAAAATCCAGGACTCGTTGCTTCAGAGGAATCAGCTGCAGAGTACTGTGCTTCGATGGCTGAAGAGGGAAGTAAGATAAACAAATGGACTATCGAGGAAACCTTTGAGGCATCAAGTTCTTGTGCAATCTGGTTTGCGACCGAAATGTTAAGGCAATAACTGTGGGTTTACTTGATCGAGCATTTGGTGTCGATAAGAATTCCACGATATACACTCGATTGGCATTTCACTGGAGAATGGTTTCTTCTCACTATGAGAATTATCCAAAGAAGAATGACATTTCAAAGGTAGAAAAAGATCTGATGGAAAAGATTCATAAGAAATCTGATGCTCTAGCGGGAGAGATTCTTGACTCCATAAAAGGATTTGGCGTGATTTCTGCTCAGAGGGACGAGATCTCGAGGGCGCTTGCTGAATTGAATTCTCTGTATTCTGAGTCAACAATCACGACTGATAAGCATCATTGGCTACCTGAGTTGGTAATTGTGACTAGAGAGATTTTGAGTGGCAATAAACGGCGTTACCAAAATAGTCAGTACTGGTTTTCTAACTGAGCAAATGAACAACATATGTAGAAGTAAATCAAGTATTAAGGTTTTGCTTTGTGCGCTATTACTCTCTGGCTGCACGCCAGCCGAAATGACAAACTCGTCTGAACAATTAGATTTGGCTTGTGCGTTGGTAACGGGGTGGCCAGAAGATTACGCAACTATTTGGCCATTAGCAGTGAAACGTCATAACGAATTACCAGACTCAGTTTCTGCGGGTGATGAAATGATCAGATATATAGACGGAGCATTAACTCTGATGACGATAGATGATCCGGAGGCCGAACGTTTGATTGCTGGCTATAAAAATTATTGGCAACTATTAGAAGTAGATCTGATCCGCGGGGGAGGGATTATGCCCGATGATCCGATCTCATCGGGAGTTGTTAGTAGCCTTATGCGAAGTTGCGATGAATTAGGACGCGGCTTTAGCAATTAGGAGAACCTAACCATATCTAAGTTACTGTGTTTTACTCCACAAACTCTTTATCCCAGCAAAACAACCAAAAGCGATGAATAAGAAAATTGCAGCTTTGAAGCTTTTGTCTTGTCCACAATAGTACGAGAGAGAGAAGAAACATCCCGCCAAGTACTCCCAGGCCCAAGCTAGGCCGAGAAATCCCGACACCACTCCAATGGGAGAGAGTACGACAAGACCAAAGATAAATTTCATCATATTCGCTGACTTTCCTGCCATTGTTATCTACACTTTCTATATGATCGAAGACGAAAATAGTAGATTAAAGAGTCTTCTAATCGCAACGACTATTGCATATTCGTTCACGTGGTTTCTTGCCATCTTCCTGAGTGACTTTATCAATAGTGATACGTACCTTATTTGGACCATTAAGTTTAGTTGGGTCACATACGTGTCTTGGCTGGTGCTTTTTCTGGCATTCTGTTGGGTTCCGCTTAGTATTTTTTTGATGGTTCAAGGTTTTATTTTGAGAAATAAATACAAAGTTGAAAATTTCACAGGTGACCGAACCGTGGGAAATCTGAGCGCTTTTCTACCCTTGGTATTTTTCGCCGTTTACATCGGAACTCGAATTTATTCTTTAGTTTAGTGCTTCAAGTCCCACCAAAGGAGAAAAACATCTTCTTGTCCTAGGAATATCTCGATATTGGGAGTAGATTTTAGATATGCAAAACACTTCAAATCCTAAATTCTGGGCATTGATTGGATTTGGCGTTGGTGCACTTCTTGCGGCGGGCGGCACTGATAATTCAGTGCTGGATTCGCTAACCGGAGGAACTATCCAAGGCCTTATTTGGTTTGGAATTTCATATCTAGTTCTGAAATCAAAACGCAAGAAGTCAAAAGACTAGTTTAAAAGATTGGATGATTCAGTAATGTCAAAGGGTAGAAAATTAGTGGGAGGATTCCTCTTTTTCGGGGGGCTGGGTTTGATCCTTGGAGCCGCTTGGGGTGCCGACGGTGCATCCTTGGAAGCTGGGATTTTCAATCTGATCTTTGGAACTTTGCTTTTTTGGCCAGTCCTAAAGAATTGGCTAAACAAACTTCCATTTCGTAACTGATGCAGAGCTTATGAAATCGACAAAAGAAAAGATGGAAAAAAGTGCGAAGAAGCTATAGTTATGTATTCGTTGGAATATATCTGTTTTCAGTTCTTGGGAGTGTGCAAAATTATTCTAAGCAATACGGAATGGATGTCCTGTCTCCAATAGGTATCTTCGATAATTTTGTATTTAATTTATTGCCGGCTGCCATATTTACCGGTTTGTGGGTTTTAGTTCACAAAATTATTTTGAGAGTGCTTAAGAGAGAATAAGTTATGGGTCTGTTTGGAAATAGAATTCCTCGTGATGTTCGTGATTTTCTCGAAAAAACAAATGGTACGCAGTTGATGTTTCCCAACACGTGGGCCTTGGTGTCAGGAGCCAAGCCACTTAACGGGGGATTGCCTGAGGGGTCAGGGAAGTTGCATCTACTCAATAATGGAACTGGATTCCTCTGGAAGATCAATTCTGCGCAGAGTATGCAACCAGTTTCAACTGAAATTCAAATCTCAACGATTAGCTCGTGGGGTGACCTGAAAGCGTGTCCAACCTACAAATGGATGGACCAGTTTCCAAGCGACGTAAAAGATTTCTTATTCTTCCGCTCCGGACCCTGGGATTTCGCAATACTAGCCAATTCAAATTGGCATTCCGAAGAAGTTCAGGGCGTTTACTCATTTGGTGATTGGATGAAAATCCATCACCCAAGTATTGAGAAGATCACAGCGTGAATGGATAGAATCAATTTGTTTGTCTTCGTACTAGATCAGTTAAATGCCCTTATGTTATTTCCTGTCGGGATCCTTAGTTATTTTGGAGTTATAAATTTGATTCAAGGGTCTGTTAAACGTCGCAAAGCATTTATTCAGTTTTGGGAAAAGCAACGGGCGAGCCTCAGCAAAGAAGACTTCGAAAAGAAAATTCCGTGGGATTATTCTGTAAAGACTAAAAAAGCGCTCTTAGATCCGGAAATGAAGTCTTTGCGAAAGAGAGTGCAGTTTCTTGAATCAACAGGGCTTGAACGAGTTATCGGATTATTAATTACTATCTTCGTTCTTAGAGCGATGTTTAGTCTCTCAATTCAAAATTGGTTGTAATTGCAATCAATGGTTTGCCTCAAATTCTTCAGTCAATCGCATTAGCTCTTTAATCGATTGCACCTCAAAAGTTGACTTACTCCAAGCTTCTGAGTATCCATCAAACTTTCCAGCAATCTTGTCATTTGATAAATCAGCACTTTTTGCCTTAAGCATTCGAAGAATAGCTGTTTCCCATTCACGTGCAATCAGCCCATCCATCGGTCCGCGTAGCTCAATAACTTCCCAGCCAGCCTTTTTGTGAGATTTGATTCTTTGTTCGATTGTATTTGTAATTCCTATTTGATACATCAGCCAATCCTGATGCTCAAGGAAGTAAATGTGTGCCTCTTTATTTGGATCAAAACCACTTCTGGCGCAGGTGGGACAGCCGTAACCTTGGCTTCTAGCCAATACGGTTGTAGTCCATATGTGTCTTTCTCCGCACTGCCACTTAAGTCTTTTGCTGGAACCAATCGTTACTGTTGTCGGATCCCAGCCAAAAGCTTGATTTCCAATCATCGGGTTAAGAGTTTTCAAGTCATTGAACCCAGGTAATACTTTTTTGCCGGCACAGTAAGGACACCCGCTGTGTTTGCTCGTACGAACCGAAACTAGGGCCGACCACTGGTGTTGCAAGGAGCATTTCCAATCTTTCCTCAGATTACTGCCTTGGGTGATTTCGCTTGGATCCCAACCATCGGCCTCTACTGACAGCTCTGGATGAGTCGTTGCTAAATCATTAAAACCCTTCTTCACCTGATGCCCTGTACACACCGCACACCCAGATGAAGTCTCACTAACGTTTGCGATGCTATTTAGTTTCGGATAAACGATTCCACCACAAAGGATGTGACGCATTTTCCACTTAGCCAGAGCATTCTTGTAAGGTTCTAGAGGCTCAAAACCTGCAGCTAAAGCAATCTGGAAAGCTTCTTCTTGAGACATTGTGTTCTTCAGTCCTGCTTTTTTCATTCCACACCTAAAGCAACCGCCATCACCTCGTTGTAGATTCTTTAGCTTTGGATAAACAATATCTCCACAAGATACGCATCTACATTTCCATTTAACGTCAGATTTCACATACGGTTCAAGAGCCTCTAAATTATATTCTTTGAGTTTTTCAATAGCGGATTCTTCACTCAAGCGAATTCTCATTCCTGCATTTGTTGCAGCACATCGTGGACATCGAGAACCTTGTTGCACCCTGTTATACCTTGAAATCACTATCTGATGGCAATTTAGGCATCTACAACGCCAGTCTGAAATTGCATTCTGGTACGGCTCAAGGGGTTGAAGGCCTGCAGCAATCATCAGCTCTTCTGCCACTTGAGGATCTATTTTTCTAGACATCTCGCTCAAATTCTTCAGTTAATTGCATTAGTTCTTTTATTGACTTTACGGGCAGATCTCTCTGATACCAAGTTTCAGTGTAACCAGAATAAGTACCAGCTATTTTTGGGTTTCCAAGTTCAATCCCTGAGCCTGTCAGAAAATCTAGAATGCTCTTTTCCCATTCTTTTGCTAGGAATCCTTCCATCGGGTCAGAAATCTCGACAACTTCCCAACCTAGTCTCTTGTGGTCGTTAAGTCGGTTTTTGAGATGATTAGTAATACCGATTTGAAACAAGCCCCACGTTTCGTGTTCAAGCAAATAGAGCCAACCTACCTTATTATTATCAAAACCAAATTTTGTGCAGGAGGGACAGCCATCTCCTCGCAATGTGCGATCCTTTACAACTGAGGTCCACGTATGTCCTTCAGCGCAAATCCATCCAAATTTTTTATGGGTCCCGGCTAAAACCTGGCTCGGATCCCATCCATCGGCTTGCGATGCAATTTCTGGGAAGAGCGTAAGCAGATCATTAAATCCAGAAAGTACCTTACGGTTATCACAGACGGGGCATCCAGATTGCATATTCGTCCTCGAGTTGAGTGATGCAGTCCAAATATGACCTAACTTGCATTTCCATTCTCGTTTCTTATTACTGCTTCGCGTAACTGATTTAGGATCCCAACCAAAGGCTTCAAGCGCTAGTCTGGGATCGGTAGTTTCAAAGTCATTTACTCCCACGTTGATCTGGTCGCCACTACATACGGAACATCCACTACTTCGAGTTGTGCGTTGATGTGGAGTTGCATTAAATATATGTCCGAGTGAGCACTTCCACTCTACTTTTACGTTGCTACCAGGGGTTACAGTCCTTGGGTCAAAATTGTGGGCCTCCTGTGCAATCTGTGGATGAGTCGTTCCTAGGTCGTTAGCCCCAGCCACGACAATCTTTCCTGCGCATACCGGGCAACCTTGTTTTCTTATGATTCTGTATTGCGGTCTTGCATCATAAATGTGTCCGTGAGGACACTTCCACTTATAGATTTTTGTCGTGCTACCGGCAACGAAGTCTGTGCCATCAGAGCTAACTAATTCATTCAGCATATGTGGATGGGTTGTGGCAAAGTCATTGAATCCGACCCATACTTTTTGATTAAGACAGTACGGACATTTGGAATTTCTGCTGACTCTATAATTCAGTTTGGTGGTCCACACGTGCCCAAGGGAACATTTCCAACCAACCTTTTGGCTTGATGATGAGTAAAGTATTGTTGGATCCCATCCGTCAGCTTCTTTTGCCAATTCAGGATGAGTCACGGAGAGTGGCTGTTTAACCTTTTTGGTGGGCACGGAAACAAGGATATTGGGCGCGACTGACGTCGTGAAGGCAGCCCTTAGGGTGGGGAAGGTAAAGCCCCTAAGTGCCGAACGACTAGTCAGCCTAGACAAACTGATTAATTGGTCTGTCAGCCACACTGTCCCGAAAGTAGACAGAAAGTAAATACCACGGGTAACCAGCGAGATCCTCTTGAGGAGATCTCGACAATTTAATGAGCAGTGTCGCCTTAGGGGCGACGCTCACTCCGGTATTTCCAAGTCACATACCTGACCCACCATATACAGAGGCATTCCGGCCGCTTCTTCCTGTTGGCGCGTGATCAACATTTGGTTTCGGTTTAGATTCTTGACTACCCCGCCGCAGTTGAAGTGAACCCGTGTACGGATGGTCGCGAGTCCACTCCTTCGATTTTCGTAGTACCAGCTAGCCGAGTAGATCCAGTTTCCGCACTTTGTGCAATGGCCTTTCGGGACCTTGTACCTACTTGCCACTTCGTTGAATTCGTCCCAATGCCAACAGGCCCTCAGCAATTCGTACCTATTTCTATAAGTAGGACCCTGTTTAATCTCATCGATTCTAATAAAACCGAACCTCTCCAACACTGCGAGAGCCTGCGTAATGCTGTTTTTGCCAACCCCGGAGTACTTGCTTAAAGTCTCACGCGATGGAAACACATATGGACTGTTACCACTCGCGTGCAGGACCATCGCAAAAAGCAATTGACTGGCTTTGATTTGACCCGCATAAGTGAGAGCTCTGCAGGCGGGAATTGGTAGAGGTGCCCAGAGGGATCCGGGACCGAGTCTTGGATCTTTGCTGGACAGATTCCGAGCGTTCAATCTCTGCACTTCCAGACTAGTGCGTCACCAAAATTCACGTAGGCAATAAGGTCGACTGATTCCGGATCTAGACATTTGCTATAGGACTTGCCGCCGTGAGTCCTATGGATTTGATGGGCATACTCATCTTCGAAATTAAGAAAGCATCTGCCACAGTATTTCTCCTCATTTAGGAGAAATTCTTTCGTTTTCGGGTTTTGTCGAAGACTACGTATCTTCATTACTTGCTCCTATCTGTAACTCTTACAAAATGGCTTTGTAAGTAGTTTCGTGGGAGCAACCGTCTGCATTGTCTAAAGATTTTTTGAATGAAAATATTCCCGATTTTTTGAAAATTCCTGAGAAATTTGAATCTTTTTTATACGGTATGTAACGGTATATGGGGGAGTATCCCCCATACAAAGTCTTAACTTTCAATGAGTTCTCCAAGTAATTGCGCTGCAACCTTTTGTGGCTGTACGGCACTGTGAACATATAACTTTGAGGTAATGGCACTTGAAGAGTGTCCTAAAGCTCTGCTGATGACCTCTATGCCCACTCCTTGGCTATACATAAGCGTCGCTGCCGTATGTCTTGCATCGTGAAGACGTCTTTGCTTAATCCCACAGAGCCGAAGGCAGCGTTTCCAGGCGTTGTAATCAAGAATCGCCGGGTGGAAAGTTCCATCTGTATGCGGGAAAACCAGGTCATTTTCCTGCCAGGAATCCCCACAAGCAATCTTCATACTTGCGAGGATCTCCCGATGTTGTTTGAGCGATTCAAGAGATCCCTCAGTCAGAGCTATTGCACGCCGAGATCGATCAGTCTTAAGTCCTGTCAGCTGCAAGCGGCCATCAATCTTCTGTACTTGATTGCGCACCTCCAGAGTCGCTTTCTCAAAGTCGATATCCTGCCAGCGAAGACCTAGGGATTCCCCCTGACGCAAACCTGCAAGGAGGGCGATGTGGAGTCGAGCAGACATATATGTTCCTTTATAGGTTTCCAACAAGCACTTAACCTCTTCGATAGCTAGGGGCTCTATCTCTCTCCCCCTATTAACAGGGATTTTCACCTTCTTCACCGGATTAAGAGAAATGAGACCTTTATTCTCTGCCTCACCTAATGCAACAGAGAGAAGAGCTCGTGCCTGCTGTTGCGACCTTGGACTCTGCCCTTGCTCTCTCATCTGTGTAAGAACCAAGACGATATCGGTTGGCAATACTTTCCGAATTTGAATCTGGCCAATTAACGGATCGATGTGATGGATAGCTAAAGCTCGATATCGCTTATAGGTCGAGTGAGCAATTCTGTGCTGGTGCTCATTCTCAAGCCAGTCAATTAGAAACTTACCTAGAGTGATCTTTGAATATGGGAGAGAGCTACTACTAATACGCCCTTGAGGAATTCGCGCGAGCTTCTCTTTGGCTCGCCTCCGTGATTCCTTGGCAGAGCTTGCCATAGCTGTGACCACGTGGCCATTGCAATGAATGACAGTCCGATACGAATTTCCAACTTTGTAGGTATGTCCTTGCCCGTTCGATCGACGAGACATCGTTATTTCCTTCCATTTGCCAAAGGCGTGCGCCTTTGTGGAAGATGGCAAATAGATGAGAGCTTATTCAAGAACTCATACACAATTGATACACCTCTACAAAGTTTCCTAGAATTGGGATTCGATTCACGCTCGAAATCCGGTAATTCTGGAAACCCAGGGGTCTACAAGGAGGACTTAAAATCCTCCAAGTGTGGGTTCGACCCCCACCGAGGGCACTACAAGGTTAAGACGTCTTCCTCTTATTCTGTCTACATAACGATAAACTCTGGCAATGGCAAAGAAGCTTGTATCCACTCTAGCTTTGTCCATATTAATTTCGGGATTTTGCGTTCCTGTAGCTACATCACAACTAAAGCCAACTATTACTTTTGGTTGGAACACCCTTGATTATGGATGGCCAACTGTCAATTCATCATATTTTCTGGGTAAAGCTTCGCCATCTAATGATGGCTCTCTCTATCAATCTCTGACAGTCACATTGCCAGAATGTAAAATGCTAGTTGATAGAAAACTAACTCCAATAGACTGCATTGAATCTCTAGAAGCTCAATCTGGGAATGGAGATTGGGTTCGTGGAAAAATAGCTCGGCATATTCCAGTTCGCTGGCAACCCACATATGAAAAAATTGTCGATAACGCGGGAAATATTGTTGAGTTTTCTGATGGAGAAATAGATCTCTCAGCCAGCACCGCTAACAACATGATCACAGGTGGGCGTGGCGCACTCTGGGAGTTTGAAGGCGTAACCCATGCAGGCGGAAATAAGTTTTTGTTTAATGTTGATGCTGACGCAGTCGCGATAAATGGTTCCATAGATTGGCGGCAGGGTTCAGTTTCAGGCAAGCTCTACCCTGTATCGATTAGAGAAACTTTAGATGTCGGGAAAAGTTTAAATGATACAAGTGTGGCTAATTATTCTGTGACTGATTCTGGCACTTGTGTTCAAACATCGTCACGATCGTATTGCATGAAAGTGAATGCCTTTCCAGAAGATATTCGATTCCGATTGACTCTAAAACTAGACAAAGTTGCTTCTTCGATAAACTCAGAACGTTGGTTTGTAACACGCACGGCTAATCCAATTTTGGAAATAAAGGAAACGTCATCTTACAGAACTATGGTTTTGGAGGCGGCGCCTGTTGTCGTGCAAGTTCCAACTATTGAATTGCCTCGTGAGAAAGAGACTGTTGTTGCATTTGTTAAATCATGGCTCACAACATTGGGTAAAGTTTCACCTGATCTCAATTCTTTGATACAAAAGCAAGCCGACATCTTTATGGACGGATCTGGATATATTGAAGTGGCGAATAGTGCTGGATCGACTAAGATTTTTTCGGGCTGGGAACCCTTTTTCAGATACGGGACGATTAAGCAGCTAACTGGATGGAATTTCACAAACATGGGGAGCACCTTGTCTTCTCCCAGCCTTCAATTGAAGCTTAGCGAGTGTCCTAAATCCAAGAATTTTCCAGGATTTGTTTCATCGAATTCAACCGCGATTGAGCCAGGTCCTCCGACTTTCAATGCAAGTGAACAGACACTGGAATACCGGGTTGCTGCACCTCACTTAATGGAATCTGGACTGAAGAATTATGGAACATATTCTCTTTTTGTTTCCTCAGAAATTGCGAAGTGCTTGTGGGGCGGAACGTTAGCTAGCGGTAAAGCCACAGTGTCGATAGTAAATGATGATGGAACTTCCCAGGTCGCAACGTCTGTGTTCAAGAACGACCCCTCCGGCTTATATTTTGCCGTCTCAGGTTTTCACTATTCCACCGGTTCGATAAGAATTCGCTTTGAAAATGGAGGGAACGCTTCCGCTTCCTTGCCGCAGACTCCCAAACCTGTGCTCAGAACTATCACCTGCGTTAAAGGCAAAGTGATCAAAAAAGTGACTGCCGTTAATCCAAAATGTCCTTCCGGATATAAGAAGAAATAGGCCAACAGAGGTCGTGTGAGGAATACAGCTGCACCCTGAGGTTTCAGGCTGCGCTGATCCCTATGCGCCTCTTCGCCTTTGTACCCACTAGGCAAAAGTTCTAGCCATACACTTGGGAATGAAAGTTCGGGTGATATGGTTTTAAATATCACCACCTGGACTCAGGTATACCCAAGGCGTTACGAAAGGTGCTTTACGTGAAGAGTTCCAATCCGGTTCTATCTCGATCATTTTCGGGCAAAGGTTTTGCACGAATGGA
>JACCDN010195743.1_pt1 | contig 11858 bp, 9 predicted proteins | sample 7441691 | NCBI WGS metagenome assembly JACCDN01 (sample SAMN15323439, study PRJNA562643) | freshwater metagenome | isolation source: river surface water | place: USA:Blue River Watershed | collected 2017-08-16
CTCCCCAACTGGCTTTGACGTCTCCTGCTAGCTTGCGCTTAGTCTCTTCTTCTTCCTGGCGCTTTAGTTCTAACAGCTTTGACTGCAAAACTCTCATGGCAGCCTGCTTGTTCTGCAGCTGGCTCTTCTCGTTCTGGCAGGAAACAACCGTTCCGGTTGGAATGTGGGTGATGCGAACAGCAGAGTCGGTTGTGTTCACCGACTGCCCACCAGGGCCAGATGAGCGAAAAACATCAACTCTGATTTCAGATTCAGGAACCGAAACCTCATCAGTTCCCTCGATCAACGGAACAACTTCAACGGCAGCAAAGGAAGTTTGTCTTTTGCCGGCTGCATTGAATGGACTCATGCGAACCAGGCGATGGGTGCCAGTTTCTACCGAGAGCTTGCCATAGGCGTAAGGTGCATCGATCTCAACCAGGGTGCTCTTGATTCCTGCGCCTTCAGCATAAGAAGTATCTAAAACCTGAGTCTTGTAGCCCTGCTTTTCGCAGTAGCGCAAATACATTCGCATTAGCATCTCGGCGAAATCAGTGGCATCGTCGCCACCCGCTCCTGATCGAATAGTTAGCAGTGCTCCACGGGAGTCATACTCTCCGGAAAGCATGGTCTCTGTTTCCAGTGCCAGAACTTCCGCCGCCAATTTGCTTTCCTCGACTAATACTTCTTTTTGCGCCGTTGCATCCCCCTCCTGCTCGGCCATGCTGGCGAGCACCGCGAGATCATCTACTTGAGATTTGAGAGATTTGAAAGATGCTAGTTTGCTCTTTGCTCTGGAGAGTGCGCCGGTGATGGTTTGAGCGCGGGCTGCGTTATCCCAAAGCTTGGGGTCTTCGACCTGCTGCTGCAGGGAGTTGATTTCTTTTTCTAAGGCTGGAACATCGATTACTTTTTCGATGCTCTCTAGGGTTTTGGTGAGGTTAGCAATTCGCTCTTTGAGCTCTATCTCGCTCATTTATCCTCACTAGTTTTGTGGCGGTGACGGTGGGATTTGAACCCACGGTGGGCTTTCACCCACACAACTTTTCGAGAGTTGCACCTTCGGCCGCTCGGACACGTCACCGCCGAACAGCCTACCAATTAGCCTCTTCTGTCCTGAAAAAATCTTTCAATCAGCTCCGCGCACTCCTGCTCGAGCACGCCACCAATCACTTCAACCTGCTGGCCAAGCTTTTCATCTCTCAGCAGGTCATAGCGTGATCCTGCTGCACCAACCGCCGGGTCATAAGCACCAAATATCACCTTCGGAATTCGAGCAGCCTGGATAGCCCCCGCACACATCACGCAGGGCTCGAGTGTGACAACCAACGTGCAGTCAGTTAGTCGCCAATCTCCAAGCTTTTCAGATGCCAGGCGAATTGCAACAATCTCGGCATGCCCTGATGGGTCGTTGGTTACTTCGCGGTTATTTGCAGCGCTCGCAAGAACATTGCCACTGGAATCGAAAATGACAGCGCCAATTGGCACATCATCGCCCGATTGTTTAGCTGCCGCAATGGCAAGCCGCATTAGTTCCTGCATAACAGGAAAGTCTAATCAGCTGGCTTTTTGAACCTGCAGGGCAGCCTTAACAGGGTTGCCATTGGTGTCAAGAGTTAGCGTCACCACCGCGGTGGCATTGGCTAGTGGGCTCTGATCGAACACGTTGCCCTTGTCGTCCACTACCCAGAAATCAGATGAGCGGTGAACAACTTCGTAGCCACCAACCACAGAGTTGGTTACAGCTGAAGCATTCTCAGCAACTGCGTAGTAGCGCTTGCCATCTACCCACATCTGGAACACCACGTTGTAAACCGAACGGTTTGCAAAGTCGATGTCTAGGAAGGCTGAAATACCAGTACCACCAAAGATTTCAATTGAGCTTGCTCTAAATCCTGCAGATAGGAAGTCAGAGGACGCATAAGAGTTGGTGTAGTAACCAGCCTGCGAAACGTCAGTTGCAAGAATCGAAGAGAGTGAGAACTCGCTAAAGATTGGCTCAGGTGCCGCAGCAACTGGAGCTGCAACTGTCTCAGCTACCGGAGCTGGCACCTGCTCGACCGGTACAACAACCTCTACTGGCTCGGCAGCTTCTTCTTCAGTTACGACTTCTTCTTCAACCAAAACCTCTGGCTCTGAAGCAGACTGAGTCTGAGCAGGCTCAGCAACTGGTGCTACCGGCTGTGCAAGGTTTGGAATGATTCCAACCGAAATTGCAAGAACCAAAAGGAATGCACCTGCTGCGGAAATGTACTTGCCGCTCTCGGCAGCAGCTTTTCTGGCAGCGAGTGAAAGAATCTGACCAACTGATAGTCCGGCTGTGTCGGCCTCTCCGATCAGTGCCTTCTTGAAAGCAGAGCGTGCACGGAACAGCAGCTGTCTGGTTGCATTTTCGCTCAGACCCATTTGAGCTGCAACAACATCGGTTGCCTTCTCTTCATAGATCGAAGCAATCAAAACTTCACGGTGTCTTGGCTGTAGCTTCGCAAGTGCAAGAGCGACAATCGCTGCATCATCTGCCCTCTCAAGTGATTGAGAAAGCTCAGGTGAGTTTGCTGCCATCTCTGGCTGATCCTCAAGAGGAGCGAAGCTGGCACGCGAGTTGATGCGAATGACATCGAGGCAGAGAAGGCGAACCTTCCACTTCAAAAACTTCAATACTCCAAGCTCGCTGTCGAGCTCTGGGAGTGTGGTCATTAGATATAGGAATGCATCCTGCACCACTTCCTCAACCTGGGAAGGGTTGACCAAAAAACGACGAGCGTGACGCTCGAGGTGTGGACGGAACCGAACATAGATGCTGGCAAAGTCAGCCGCGGTCCAGTCCTTCAGAACTGCCGGGGTTAGGGTGTCTGCGAAGTGCTCTTTGAATTCGGGTAGGCCAAACTCCTCGTCAGACTCCTCGTCCAGGAGCTGCTCGAGCGGATCTTCGCGGAACTCTTCTTTTTCTGCCATCGAGACCAATATACGGCCAGACTCGCCAATTGTTACGGGGCTTGAATTACCGACCCAGCCTGTACATAGCCACTACGTACTTTGCAACTTTTTGGTAAAAGACGTCTGTACTCACTCCAAACCGCTCCAAGAACGCAACTTCAAAGCCCTTCGACCTAATGTCCAACATAAACAGCTTCACCTGAGGCAGCCCGTAAACGGCAATTAGGGCCTCGGTAGCCAAGGCACCCTGATAGTAGGACACGTGGGCCAGCATCCATCGACTGCCAGGCCCCGGGGGGCTGGCCTGCCTATAGGTGTACTTGAAGCAGTCAGTGACGGAGCTTTCCGATACGGTCTTCAAATCGCATAGGTCTTGCTGAACCCAGTTGTAAGCACTGGTGTGAACCATTTGATTCAAAGTGCTCGGATATGAAGTGCCATCGTAGGCACCAATTGCTCCACCGAAGTAGTCAGCGCTCCCCTCGGTCCACCAGTTCGGAACACTTGGATGCATAGAAGAAACGTCAGCTTGAACAAAATGGGTGTACTCATGCGGGCCAGTTTGTTTGTTTTTGAGGCCAGTTGATCCATTACCAAGACACTGATTGAAGAAAGGGAGGCCGTCTTGATTACGGGTCGCCTGAGCGCTGCTGCAATACGGAAGGTCTTTCTTGATGACTTGGCTCACCACGACATTATTTCCTGTTGGGCAATATCGAGCCTGTTCACAGTAGGCGCTATCTACCCAATCAACATCCTTCTCAGTAACGTATCCGATGAAGATTTGTGAAGGTTTGTATATATCTGACCAAAATGAAGAAGCCATATTTAGTCCCGCTCGCTCTGAGGCGACACGCGATTCGGAAAGACTTGGGCCAATTACGAAAGTTATGTTTGGGCTAAATGAAGCACTTGACTGAATTCCAGTTAGTACTTCTTTGTAGGCTGCCTGTCGAACTCTATTGACATCGAGATTGTCTAAAGACAAAGGTGCTTCCGGTGATGGAGCTGCATTGATGGTCTTCTTCACTACCTCGCAAACAATCCCGTCCTTGTCGGTGTCCTTGGACTTGTTTGCTTTATAGATGGCGGCTGAGACTCGTGGTTTTTCTATTGGACCAGGTCCTTTATTAGTTGATTTCGCCGACTGGCTGATTCCGTAGGCATATTTTTTTCGTAATTCCAAACAGCTCTTAAATTTCTGATTGGCATCTGCTGGTTGAGCAATACCGATCAACGCAATTAGCAGCGCGGAAACCCCAACACTTAATTTCCTCATTTTCCCCCTTGAGGACCTTGGTCCAATTATCAACCAATGAAGTAATTGGGACAAGGATCCTTGAAATAACCCATCAAGCGCCTCGATATGCCTGCGGCCTCGTCAGTAGACTCACCATCAATGAAGATTTCGGTTATCGGACTGGGCTATTTAGGCGCCACCCACGCGGTCGCAATGGCCAAGCTCGGTCACAGCGTGGTTGGAATTGAAAAAGACCCAGCCAAGGTCGAAAGCCTAAGAAATGGCCAAATCCCCTTCTATGAGCCAGGACTCTCAGAAGCCCTGCACGAGGTAATCAGGGAAGGCAAGATTCAGTTCCAGTCTTCCCACGACGAGAGTTCCGCGAGCGCCGACCTGCATTTTCTATGTGTTGGCACTCCCCAAAGCCCAGACGGCTCCGCTAATACCTCTTATCTATACGCAGCCATCGAAGACCTAGCCCCATATCTTTCTAATACAGCAGTTGTTGTGGGCAAATCAACTGTTCCTGTGGGAACTGCCCAGAGTCTCAAGGAAACCCTGCAGGCAAAAGTTGGATTTGAACCAAGGCTGATCTGGAACCCAGAGTTCCTCAGAGAAGGAACAGCATTAGAGGATTCCCTCAAACCAGATCGAATTGTGATCGGCTACTGGCATAAAGAAGACTCCTTCCCACTGCTAGTTGCCTACGAAAAACTCATCCAAGCTGGCTCACCGGTGGTGGAGCTCGATGTTCCAACAGCAGAGCTGGTCAAGGTTGCTGCCAATGCATTCTTGGCAACCAAGGTCAGCTTCATCAATGCCATGGCAGAAGTTGCCGAGGTGGTTGGGGCTGATGCTGTGGCACTGAGCAAAGCAATTGGTTATGACGAGCGCATTGGAAACAAGTTCCTTCGCTCCGGCATTGGTTTTGGTGGTGGCTGTCTTCCTAAAGACATTCGAGGATTTATTGCCAGAGCCGAAGAACTTGGAGTGGGTCAGGCGCTTGGCTTCCTGAAAGAAATCGATGGCATCAACGAGCGAAGAAGACAGCGAGTCGTTGAGCTCGCAAAGCAGGAGCTTGGAAACCTAGCCGGCAAGAAGATCACCGTTCTTGGAATTTCCTTCAAACCAAACAGCGATGACCTAAGAGAGTCGCCAGCACTTGAGATTGCCAGATTGCTTGCGACTGCAGGGGCAGTGGTTACTGTCACTGACCCCAAGGCCCTTCACAGCCTCACCGATGCAAACCTCACTGCCGTTTCCGACACCCACCAAGCGCTGGAAGATGCTGAGCTGGTAATCCTTGGCACTGAGTGGGATGAATACAAAAAGCTTGATCCGGTTGCAGCAAAGAGCAAGGTTGCTAAGGCAACAGTGATCGACGGCAGAAATGTTCTGGATGTTACCGCTTGGCAAGCAGCTGGCTGGCGAGTGTTGGCGCTAGGAAGAACCATTCAGAATGACTGAGCTAAGACAGGTGTCATTTGTGATGCCGGTGCTCAACGAAGAAAAATACCTGGAGACCGCTGTCAACTCTGTTCTCAAGCAGCAGACACCAGGACTTTCGGAAATAATACTGGCTCTTGGCCCTTCCACCGATAAGACCAACCAGGTTGCTCAGGAACTTGCTAGTCGTCACAGCAATCTCAGACTGGTTCACTCCCCAACTGGTCTTACTTCCACCAGCTTGAATATTGCAATTGCTGAATCTCGATACGAAGTAATTATTCGTGTTGATGCGCACTCCGAACTACCAGAGGGTTATGCACTGCTGGCAGTGAAGATTTTGAATGACACCGGAGCGGCCAATGTTGGCGGAAGAATGCTTGCCAAAGGAACCAGCAGTTTTCAAAGCGCTGTTGCCTTCGGTTACAACAATCGAATTGGACTTGGTGGTGGCAGCTACCACGTCGGAGGAGCAGCGGGAGTTGCTGACTCTGTTTATCTCGGTTGCTATCGCAAGAGTGTCCTAATTGAACTGGGCGGCTTTTCTGAAACCTGGGTGAGAGCACAGGACTGGGAACTAAACCAAAGAATCAGAAAAGCTGGCTACCAGGTTTGGTTTGATCCAAGACTGGAAGTTGGCTACTACCCCAGAAGAGACTGGTCCTCCCTGGCAAGGCAGTTTTTCAAAACTGGCATTTGGAGAGGCGCACTAACTAGGGATGACATCGGAAACTCCCGGTTCCGCTACTGGATCCCGCCCCTGCTCGTGCTTTCCAGCTTCTTGGCCTTTCCTTTATATCTATACCTCTTAGCCATTGCCTTCTATTCAGCTGGCCAGACCGCGCTGAGCTGGGCAGTGAGATTGTGGCTGATTGTTGTGCTGCCAACCATGCACTTTTCCTGGGGAATTGGCTTTTGGGTGGGGCTTATCCGAGGCCGCAAATAAAGCGATGGTAAATTTCTAGAAATGAGCTCTCGCGACGTAATTATCTGTTCGTTCTATACCCCGGACGATTACTACGGCAACCACGCCAAAGAACTAAGAGAGCAGCTAACCAGTCTTGGCATCGCCCACGAACTGCTTCAGGTTGAAAAGAAACCGGGAGAAGACTGGGCCGATGTCACCAGAAAGAAGATTGGCTTCATCAGAGACATCTGCCACAAACACCCCGACAAGATGGTGTTCTGGATAGACATTGACTGCCGCATCTCTCACCTGCCTGACTACATTTCAAATTCAACTGCCGACCTCATTGGTTTCCAAAGATCGTTTGGTTCACCGCTGCAGATTGGTTATGCCAACCGCACCAGGTTCTGGGAACCAAGCTTCTGGGGAATCAACACCACACCACAGGCAAGAAAGCTAATTGAAGACGCCTATGCCTTGGAGCAACGAGCAACCCTAAAGGCAACCGATGACTACTTCCTAGAAGAAGCTTGGCGAGCAAACGCCAGAAACCTAACCTTCCAGATGATTCCAACCACAGAAATCCTGCGTGAGCGTGCTGTATTGGAAACTGGGCAGAGAGTCCCGTTCTTCAGCTTTGGTTCATCGGGCAATGTTGCTGAATTCAAAAACAAGGTAGTTCAGCACGGAAGCAAGAAAACACAGAGCAAGCGCGGCAAGCTGCTGGCCAAAGCCAAGCAACTGGAAGCGATTCTTCCTGCAGGAATCAAGAACTCACTTCGAAGAGTTGCTGACACCACTGGCATCACCAGTGCTCTTACCAAGGACAAGGTTCGAGGATTGGACCCGGTTCGCGGTCGCATGCTGGGAAAAATCCTCTACGAAGGCAAGCACGGCAATGGGCCTGCCCTGCAAGAGCTAAAGCAGCAGTTTGCAGCCAACTACCTGCCCACATTTTTGGAAAAATCCACAATCGAAGCAGCTGATGCCTTTGCGCACTATGCAACAAGAGGCAGCAAGAAGATCCCACTGATGTGGTGGATTTACCCATTCCCCGGCAACTTTGGTGATTGGCTCTCACCGCTGGTGGTTTCTCACTACAGCTCCAGCGGCATTGTGCATCAAGCGCCGACTGATCCGAGCGTGAAGAAGCACATCGTGGGACTGGGCTCAATTGGTCGATTTATTAGAGGTAACTCGGTGGTGCTTGGAACTGGAATTGCATCTGATGACCTGAACCTGCACCCCAGGGCAGACTACATTTCGCTGCGCGGTCCACACAGTGCCAAAGCACTGCAAGCGGCCGGTGGAAAACTAATTGAAGCGCTGGGTGATCCAGGGCTCATCATGAGCGAAATTATGCCTGTTCAGCGCGGAAAGACAAACGGCAAGGTTGCTTTTGTTCGCCACTTCTCCCACTCATCAATTCCGGTTCAACTACCTCCCCACATGGACGAGCTGTCAGTGATGATGTCAAAGCCAAGTGACATCGAGGTATTCGTTAAGACTTTGGCTGAGTATGACAAAGTCATTACCTCTGCCATGCACGTAATGATTGTTTGTCAGTCCTACGGCATCCCCTGTGGTTTAGTCACCTTCAAGGGTTTTGAGGAAAATGTCCACGGCACCGGCATCAAGTATGAGGACTATGCCCTGGGAGCCGAGGTAGAGGTTATGAACCCGCAGGTAATTGGCCTGGACCTTAGAAGCATCAACTTGGACAACCTAGTGAGAGATATAAAGGTCTCCGAAGGTAAGAAGCAGCAGGTCATTAGCCACGTTCGCCAAGCAGTCGCTAGATTTGAGAAATGAAGAAATTAGCCCAGGAGCTGTGGCAATCAGCCCGGCTACTGGTTCCCGCTAAATACCGCTATCCCCTAATTCTTCTGATTCTGATAGCGGCCGCGATTCCGGTAACCGAACTTCTAGTTGCAAAATTGTTCACCGATCTGGTCGTCGATGGTGCCAATAAGGGTCTAAGCGAAATCATTTTGAATTTAGTGATATTTGGATTGCTCTTTGTTGCAACTAGAGTCGCCAACTACATCCAAAAGACATACCGAGTTCGATTCTTTGACAAGGCATTTGGCGCAGATAAAAGAGAAAAGACCGCTCAGGGCGAAAGCTGGGAATGGGCGATGGCGCTAGAGATGGTGAACGTCTTGAGCTTTATGCTGCAAGCGTTTGTGATAGCTGCATTCCTGCTTGTTCTAAACCAGCTGATGGGTGGAATTACATTTCTGATTATTTTGATTTTGCTTCAGGTAATGGGCCGAATCTTTGCTTTTCAGCTGAAAACTCAGCGAGAGTTTGTTGAGAAGAGAAGAGCGAAGGAGAAAGTTACCCCTGCTGAACGACTTGGCAGCAGAATCAAATCTGCCGAGTTTGCGACTCTGCTTGGAAGCTTCTTCATTGTTGCTTTGATGGTTCTGCTGGTGATCTTGAGTATCAACGGCGTGGTAACCCTCTCCACCACAATCGTCTTCTTCTTAGGCCTCAGACTGATGAACACAACCTTTTCCTCCATCTCTTCCGCTTTGATGCGGTTTGCGAGAGCGAAGGCGAACAGCTTCTAATGAGGCTAACAATTGGTTTTTCAACCCTGGCAGAGCGGGTTTCCAACATCAAACTTCCAAGCCAGGAGTACGAATACTTAGTGCTGGTTCAAAACCCCAACCAAGTCGCCTATCAAGTACCCAGTGGGGCAACATTGATTGAAGTGGCGGGAAAAGGTGTTGCCAAGAGCCGCAACGAAGCCATTTTCAACGCCAAGACCGAACTACTAATTTTTGGTGATGATGATGTCACCTTCCACCCGGAAGAACTCAATAAAGCAATCAGAAAATTCGAACAAGACCCAGATCTAGCAATGCTGCTTCTAGCAGCCAAGGATGAAACAGGCAAAGCAAGAAAGCAGTACCCCGCCGGTGAAAACAGGCTGACCCTGCTCAACTCAGCACGAGCTGCCACCTACGAAATGATGATTCGGGTTCCGCTAGTAAAGCAACTTGAGGTGAGATTTGATGAGAGATTCGGAGCTGGCGCTGAGCTCTACCTGGGCGATGAGTACATATTTATCAGTGACCTAATCAAGGCCGGGGCAAAATGCGAATTCTCTCCAATCTTTATCGCTACTCACCCAGCAGATAGCTCAGGTGAGCGCTGGGGAACCGACACAGATCGCAAGGCAAGAGCTGCAGTGTTTGATCGAGTGTTTGGCAAAACTGCTGCTTTTGTCAGGCTCGCTTTTGGACTACGGCGCTTGAAAATGCTCGGTGGAATTAGGCAGCTTGCGCTGTTTGTCTTTGGCCGCTAACTAGCGAGTTCTGACGGTCTTTGTGAAAAGAGGCGTGGCAGAACCATCAACGTGAATGTTCACTGTCACATCAACACCAATAGCGCGAGTTAGCCTGTCAAACGCTTGGAAGTCCTGAGTCACAGTCACCTTCTGCCAGCGTCCAGCAATCTTCCAACTGATGGTTGAGCCCGCGTAACCTCTGGCATAAACCACAATCTTGCCGTTGAAGGTTCCAACGTTCAGAGTCTGGCCAGGTTGCGGCGTGATTGTGCCAACCTGCAAAGCCTCAACCGCTGACTTCACATTCACCATGGGGATATTCTTCCGAATGACGTCATTGATCTTGGTTCCGCTTGACTTCATGACACTGAGAATTTGTTCCGGTGTTCTGGTTGGAAATGCCTGACGAAGAATTGCGAAAGAACCGGCAACTACAGGTGCTGCAGCTGAAGTGCCAGATGACTGGATGTAGCTAAAGGTATTAGCACTTCTTGCATAATCAGGAGCAAGCAGTTCAACCTTGCTGGACATCGTCACATACCAGCTGATCTCGTTCTTGTTGTTGACTGAAGCAACAGCAACAACGTCCTTTAGGCAGGAAGGAAAGACGGAGGTTGCAACTTCCAAAGTGGGCGTGTTTCCAGCGGAAGCAAACGGCATGACCCCGGCTTTACGCAAATCGGTTAGCAGTGTTGCCAGTTCTGCCAGCTGCGGGTTTGTGTCACACTGCAGCCAAGACCGTGGAATTTCTGTGAAGTAGCCGCCCCAAGACATTGAAAGAGCGACGATGTTTAGTGCTTCTCTTCTTTCCTTGATGTAGCGAAGTGCTGCCAAAATTCCATTCAAAGTCAAATCAACATTTGCCATCAAAATCTTGGCATCTGGAGCAACACCGCCAGGAGCTTCAGCAGTTGGGTTTCCTGCAACCAAACCAGCAACCATGTTGCCGTGGTCTTCATCGGTTAGATAGATACTTCCGATTTTTCTCTGGGATGCCGCGGCTGCCCCGGCCTGTTCCCTGGTTCCATTTGGGCATCGCAGTGACGAAGTCACCTCGACGTAGCAGTAGCCATCAACAATCTTGTCTTTGAAATATGGGTGATCAAGATTCACGCCCTGGTCGATGATGGCAACCGTTGCACCAGCACCCTTATATCCAAGACTCCAGGCATGAGAGAGATTTACCGCATCATACGCAGGCTCTGCAACGTTGGCGCTGGCCTGAGTTGGAATAACTAGCAGTACTGCCAGTAGGAATGCACTAATTCTCTTCATGCGAAATCCCTCCTCGAACCTGGTTTCTAATCAATCCCCGTCTTACGAGTCTAAACTTGAGCCATGTCACAATCGTCAAAATATGCTGTAAAAAAGGCAGTTATTCCGGCAGCAGGCCTAGGAACAAGGTTCCTGCCCGCCACCAAGGCACTGCCCAAAGAAATGCTCCCGATTGTCGACAAACCGGTAATTCAGTTCGTGGTTGAAGAAGCTGTTTCAGCTGGTTTGCAGGATTTACTCATGATCACGGGACGCAACAAGAACGCCCTTGAAAACCACTTCGATCGAGTGGCGGAACTTGAGCAGGTTCTTTCCGAAAAAGGCGACAAGAAGAAACTCTTCTCCGTGCAAGAGAGCACCCAGCTGGCAGACATCCACTACACCAGACAGGGTGATCCTAAAGGTCTAGGCCACGCAGTCCTCAGAGCAAAGAGTCACGTTGGTGAACACAGCTTCGCGGTTTTACTCGGTGACGATGTCATCGATTCAAGAGATCCAATCCTCCCCCAGATGCTGAAGCTGCATGAGGAAACTGGCGACAATGTCGTTGCCTTGATGGAAGTGCCAATGAACCAAATTCATCTCTATGGCTGCGCCAAGGTTTCAGAGCAGTCCGGAGATTTTGTAAAGATTGACCAGCTAATTGAGAAGCCATCAGAAAAAGAAGCTCCTTCCAACTTGGCGGTAATTGGCAGGTATGTGCTGAGACCCGAAATCTTTGAAGTATTAGAAAACACACCTGAGGGCAGAAACGGTGAGATTCAACTAACCGATGC
>JACCDN010172104.1_pt1 | contig 11857 bp, 8 predicted proteins | sample 7441691 | NCBI WGS metagenome assembly JACCDN01 (sample SAMN15323439, study PRJNA562643) | freshwater metagenome | isolation source: river surface water | place: USA:Blue River Watershed | collected 2017-08-16
GCTGTTTGCCTCCAGCCCGTCCCTCGACGCAAAGCGGGAATTTATCAAATACCTGCCCCTCTCCTATAATTTCCTGTCCGGCCTTTCTAAAAGCGCCGACCAGATTTTAAAACAGCAAATGATGATTCATTCGGTCGTGGACGGTATTGAGAAGAAGTCCACATCGCTCGGCAATGCCCCTGACTTTGCCGTGAGGAGGGCCTACCTGCAACAAAGGTCAACCTATGAGACGCTGGGCGGCATGGCTTCGCAAAGCCTGATGACCATGAAGGCCGTCCTGGAAGCGATCGTATATGCCGCTTTTATCTTTATCGTCCCCCTTGCCGTCTTGCCTTTCGGAGTCAAAATTCTCTTATCCTGGGCGCAAACGCTTGTCTGGCTCCAGATGTGGCCTCCTCTGTATGCGGTACTCAACTTTATCATGAGCATGACCGCTCAATCCAGGTCCATGGGCATGCTGTCTGTTTCTAACCCGGAAGGCATCACCATTGCCTCTTCGGTGGGATTGATGAACCTTAATGCGGATATGGCGGCTATGGCAGGGTTTTTGGCTATGAGCATTCCCTTTCTAGCGATTGCGCTGATCAAGGGCGTGGGGTCGTTTGTCCACATGGCGTCCCATCTTGGCAACGTTTCTCAAGGAGCGGCCTCCCAGGCCGCCGGAGATGCCGTCTCCGGCAATTACAGTTTTGGGAACATTTCAGAAGGCAACCAGCAAATCGCCAACACGAACATGCTCTCCCATAGCCGTGCCGCCAGTTACCGGGCGGGATCGTTTCAGTTCGTGGATGGGTACACGGATACGACGACCATGGCGGACGGCGCCTCTATCGTTAACATCGGGACATCAAACTTGCCTGTCAGCCCCAATATCTCTGATACCAAAAGCGCCCAGGAATCGGCCATGGCAACTCAAACCTACCAGAAGGGACTTAGCTATTCTGAAGCCTCAACCAAAAGCCTTGCCGAATCCTGCCGGAACCTGGTGAGCCTTAGCGATAACCTCGCCAGATCCGAGTCCTTGCATGACGGGATGACCCAAGGGGTCACGGCGGAGCAGTCAAAGGCCATTCACACAGCGGCTAACCTGGCTAAAGGTTTTGACAAAGACTTGCAGATAAGTACGGATAAGTCGGCTTCCGCAGAGGCGGGCGCTGGCGGTTCTTTCCTGGGTATTACGCTGGGCGCTAAAGCCTCTACCTCCGCGTCAGAGCAGGATAATTTACGACTGCTTGAAAAGTTCTCGGAAGACAAGCAGTTTCAGGACGCCATGCGAGAGGCCATGCAAGCCTCTCAAAGCATTTCTCATACAGCGTCAGACGAAGAAGCCAAACGCCTGGCCACCGACATGTCCGGCTCTTACGAAAAGAGCATAAGCGAACGGTTTGAAGCGCAAAAAAGCTTTAGCGAGTCGGATGCCTGGAACCGGCAAGCCATGAACACGCGGACAAACGCGGCTTCCATCAATGCCAACTATAACCAGCCGTTTATTGAGTGGCTGGCGAAGCAGCCCGCCGATAATGCGACCGGCCATATTGGACGGCACGGGGCTGCCATGATGATTGCCAGCGACCCCAAACAAGCTATGGCTTACGGGAATAAATTTCTGGTTGAGGAGGGACTGGTTCCTAAAGCTGTCCTTTACGCCAATCCAGGCCAGCTACAAACGGATTACCAGACTGAAACAAGGCACCAAAAGTATCAGGCGACAAAAGATGCTCTTAATACCGTGACGCAGCAAGGAAACGCTGCATTTGCTAACCATGATGTTTCAGCGCAGGGAGCACAATTCAGGGGAGGTGTTTCCCAAACGGTGGATGAGACGCGCCAGAAAATTGACCAGGGCGCCTCCGGGATTTCCAGCGAAGGTTCAACAGTCCAGCAAAAAGTTGAAGCGGAGAAAGGGCGTTCCGTCACAGTACGAATGGGTGAAAAGGTAGTCGAGGAAGCCAAAGAGACTATGAATGATTTAGTAAAAACACCAAAGAAAGCGGGCGATGTTTTAGGAAAACTGCAACCTGAAGGACCTCAACAAATATATGGCATAGGACAAACGGTGGATGAAACGCGCCAGAAAATTGACCAGGGCGCTTCCGGGGTTGCCAGCGAAGGTTCAACAGTCCAGCAAAAAGTTGAAATGGAGAAAGGGCGTTCCGTCACCTTAAGAATGGCTAAAAAGGCAGTGAAGGAAGGAAAAGTGACGGTGAGTGATTTAGGAAAAACACCAGAAAAAGCGGGCGATGTGTTAGGCAAACTGCAGCCTGGAGGACCTCAACAAAAATGAAGCTAATCATACTTCCTGCGTGGGTAGTTATCGCTTTCATAGGCGCCCGTTCCCATAAAGCTGGGATTCCAGGGCTGTCTCATGTGAAGAGGAAGGGTAATATCGTCATCAGAAGAATAGGGCAACCTGCTGTTAAGCTTGAACTTGCCAAACTGTTTGACCCAATCAAGGAAAATGCAGACACAAACCATATAAAAAGCATTTTTCCAATTCAAAGGAGCTTCAATAAATGCGGAAAGAAGGATACCCAAAATTCCAAACGTCAAAAAATGCCGCCAGAGGAACTGTGCTGTCCTCCTTACCTTGCCCCAAAGATTGTAAAGAGTATCCATCGTTTTTCTCCATTTCGTCCTTTTATTCTCTCTCCATTATCTTCAGGAAAGTTGATTAAAAACAACATATCTTTTAACAGGAGGCAAGCCCCGTGTCCGTAACGTCACACCATAAGCCCAAAATGGCTCTGGCTAAAACCTTTACCAAAGGGGGGCAAGTCACCCTTCATAACCTGCGCATGATTCGCCAGGTACTCGCTGTCACGCTTGTCCTGACTTTAATGGGCGGTATTCTGTTCTGGGGAACCAAAACCTGGTTCGATTATACCCCTTACCAACGGTACGTCATTGGTTCCGCCTGGTGGGCGGATATCAAATTATCGGTTTCCGGTAATAAAGATCAGGAAAGTCAATTATTCCGGTATGAAAACGGTAAGGAAGAGACTGTTTCCTGCCTTGTGATCAAGAATAATAAGGCGATTCAATTATGGGTCAAATCCTTTGAAAACCAAACCTTCAAAAATCTCTGGTTCGCCCTCTGGTTTATGGGGGGATTCTTTCTGCTGATCTGCGCATTTTGGGTATGGCGAGGCAACGTCAGACGGGCGAAAGAGGTCGTTTCTGGTTCGGAAATCGTTGAGCCTGCCATTTTACAACGTCTCCTGAAAAACCAGAACATCGCTTCGCCCTTTACGGTCGGAGAAGTGAGCTTACGCCTGAACGCCGAGACGCAGCATATGATGGTTTGCGGGACGACGGGCACGGGAAAAAGCACCTGCTTCTATCATCTGTTCCCGCAAATCCGGGCACAGAAACAAAGGGCGGTTATCGTCGATACGACAGGGGAGTTCGTCTCGCGGTTTTACCGCCACGGCAAGGACATTCTCATCAATCCGTTTGACGACCGGTCTGTCGGGTGGCACCCCTGGATCGATTGCCGTTTTCCTTACCATTACGATGAGCTGGCAAGCGCTTTTATTCCCCAGACAGGCCAGGACAGTTTCTGGGCAAGTTCAGCAAGGACGGTGTTTGCGGAAGGCTTGCAATACCTCTCCCGCCAGAATATGGAAAGCATTGATGCGTTGTTGCGCCTTCTTCTGGAAACGTCGTTGAAAGATCTTTTTGTCGCTCTTAAAAACACGCCTGCGGCCAGTCTCATTGACCCTGCCGGAGACCGCACCGCCATGTCCATCCGCTCCCACTTAAGCCCGTATTTGAGGAACTTGCGGTATCTTTCCTCTGATAAACCGGCTTTCTCCGTAAGGGACTGGGTTCAAAAGAAAGCGAATGCAAAGAAGACAGTCAAAGGACCGGCAAAGCAATCATTAGAAGAATCCGATCCAGAATGGTTGTTTATCGCCTCAACTCCCGATCAGCGCGAAACCCTGAAACCCCTCATGACCGGTTTGATGAGCAGTGCGGTCAACAGCCTTATGAGCAGCGAACCGCATCAAACGCGACGGCTCTGGTTCATCATCGATGAGCTGGCTTGCCTGAACAGACAGGAATCTCTCCCCAGGGCCCTTGCTGAAATCAGAAAGTATGGCGGATGCATGGCCGTGGGCGTTCAAAACATCCCCCAGCTTCAAGGACAATACGGGCAGGCGGAAACCAGATCCCTCACAAGCCTGTTCAATACCAGGGTGATATTCAGGAACGGCGACCCTGAAACCGCCAGGCACATGTCCCAGATGCTCGGCGAGCAAGAGGTCAAGGAATCCATGGAAGGGATTTCCTATGGAGCGCATCAGATGCGCGATGGGGTCTCCCTGAACGAGCAAAAACGCCTCAAGCCCGTCGTCTCAGCTAATGACATCATGATTCTGGATGATCTCGAAGCCTACCTCAAGCTTCCTGGAAATTTGCCTGTGGCGAAAGTCAAACTTGGTCTGGATAAAACCGTCAAAGCATGTCCGGGGTTTGTGCCGATCCGGGCCAGGAAGAAGGCGAAAAAAGCGCCCGGGAAAGCGTCGAAAAAGGCGCCTCAGTCCAATCTCTCAAAATCTTGACGTCAGGCATGCGAAATCGCTTGTTAGTCCTGACGCCTCTCATCAAGTGACGACACAAATTATTAATGCGGATTGCGCCATAGCCCTCACGATTTTACCTGAAAAAAGCGTTGATCTTATTATAACTTCTCCTCCTTACGCTAATCTGCGCAAACATACTTATGGGGGCATTCCTGCAGATCAGTATGTCGCATGGTTTTTACCAATAACGGATGATCTTCAGCGTGTGTTGAAGCCTTCAGGTTCATTTATTTTAAATATTAAAGAACACGTAGCGAATGGCGAGCGTCATACATACGTGATGGAGATTATTCTGGAAATGCGGAAGCGAGGCTGGGTTTGGACAGAAGAGTACATTTGGCACAAGCGGAACTCCGTCCCCGGGAAGTGGCCAAACCGGTTCCGTAACGCTTGGGAACGTTGCATTCACTTTACCAGGGAGAGAAAATTCGCCATGTATCAAGAAGCCGTCATGATACCAATGGGAGGCTGGCGGCACACTCGTCTCAAATCCTTAAACAAGTCTGACCAGGTTCGGAAATCCTCCGGGACTGGTAGCGGCTTTGCAAAAAAAGGAGAAAACTGGATTGGACGCGAGATGGCTTACCCGACGAATGTCCTGCATCTGCCGACTGAGTGCGCTAACAAAGGTCATAGAGCAGTTTTTCCTGAGAGTTTGCCTGAGTGGTTTATCAAGCTATTTACCAAAGCAGGAGATACGGTGCTTGACCCGTTTATGGGGTCTGGTACGACTTTAAAGGTTTGCCAGCGTTTGGAACGTAATTCAATCGGGATAGAATTATTGCCACGCTATTGTGATGCAGCCGCTGCGAGAATAAGGCATCAGCGTCTTTCCTCCAAGCCCCTTCATATTTCTTCTATCTAAAAAACACAGGAAGCCCAATATAATGAAAAACATAAGTTGCTCTGTTAAGTAAGCAGAATATCCTTTTTATTTCGTAGCTTTTATAGTAATTTTTACTTACCAAAAATTTAATAAAAATGGACAAAAACTAAGCAGGAGAATGCCTCATGAAATACTTTATATTTATTTTACTCTTCTCAACCTTTCTTTCGCTGACGAACGCCAACCAGCCATGCAACGAAAATGAGCACCCAAATATTTTAGGGCTTTCTACTTCCCTCTCAAATCTTTCTTTGAGAAATAACTCAAAAATTGATCATTTATGTGATCCTAATGCTCCTAAACAACGGGTACAGGAGTGTCTTAATAAAGGCGACATTGAAGAATTATACGCTGTCTTTAAAGAGTTTTCTAATGAAGAACCGAAAATGGATATTTTTTACGAACAAGCATGCACGAGCTGCAATATTACCAAATGGCCTTCGCAAACAACCTTTCGAGAAGCTTGGTTAGGCGATATTTTTTATCCTCGTAAAGAGATCAGGCTTTATTACGAGCATTGGTCAAGCGAGTATCTCATTAAACGCTTTGACATATTATGGTCTTTGGCAATGTCTGCGAAGTTTAATAATCCTTTAGCATTGTACTATCTCACCAGAGGGCTGCAAATTCATATCGACGCTATTGCAGATTGCGACACAGAAGTCATACCAAATCTTTATAAAAAGGCTCTTGGTATATTAGAAAAAGTTAAAGATAACGATGATGCCTATTGGGTAAGAGCAACCGCCTATGAATTGGCTTATAGGGGAACTTATTGTTTTAATCCTCACCAAGCTTTTGAGCTTCATGCTCAATCCAAGGAAAAAGAATCTCAGCTCCAAATGCTCTTGATAAGAGAAAGGTACATTAATTTTGTAAAACCAACACAGGAGGATTATATTAATTTATCTCAAGCTTATCCAAAAGGTTATATAGAAATAGTAGAGAAATTTGCAGAAGGATTCGACGAAAAAGTTAGCTTACTTAACTTAGCTTATGAAAATGGTTATTATCCTGCTCTCTTGGAATTAGGGTGGTTATATGGAAAAGCTGGCAATAAAGAAAAAGCTTTGCAATACCATCATACCTATAGTGAGCGTTATCAATCTCCTGCAGGGTACTATTATGCTTCGATGCTTTATGTGCCAGGTAGTGTTGACTACCCTGTATACTATCAAAATAGGTCAGATGAGGACATTCTTGGGGCCATCCAGGAATTGCAAAAAGCTTCTCATTTTTCCCCTCACCAGGAGGCATTGAAACGTCTCGGGATTCTTTCCGTTGAACTATATAAAAGAAGTCAAAACCCCGAATGGGAAAACACCGCATTAGAGAGCTTTCACAAAGCTGCTTTTCTAGGCGCAATGGATGCTTATGACTATATTGACAGCACGAAAGACAGCTTTAGCCATCTTAATGGCACCATTAATAAAATATTATATTTGATCGGGTATTCTTCATAAATAGCAGCCCTTGCGTCTTTAAAGACTATGGTAACGTCTTCACGAGCATTAAGAGGTCTTGGAAGATAAGGAGGAAATTTTTATGAAAAGCTTGAGAGTAATGGGGTACATTATGATTAGCTTTACAATGCTCCTAACTCGCGCTTACGGCACATTTGAAGTAAACTTTCATAGAGTGGGAGAGGGAAATTGTACAACAATTAGTGTTGATCAGGAAACAGGTAAGAAAAAAGAATATATGATCGTTGACTGCGGATCACATGAATTCAACAAGACTCTCAACACGCCAACAGATGTTAAAGTTACATCTTCGGAAAACCCTGGAGAGCATATAACGCCACGTTCTATTAAAAAGGCGAAACTTACGATACAGAGCAGCGCGGTTTATGGTACCAAAGTTAATAGGGGTAAAACCTTAAACGCTATTCGACAATCACTGGGGGCAACTCTAGGAGACCAAACAAATATATTACCGAGCATTTCCGTCAAAACATTGGTTATCAGTCATCCTGACTCTGACCATTTTAATTGGATATGGCATGTTTTAGACGCCAGCAAAGATAAGCTAGAAAACATTATCCTGGGTGGGCGTCCTGAAAAATATTTAGATAATGAAAATTTTAGAATCTGGTTAGAAAAATGGTTAAACAAAAACAGTAAGGTTTTTTTCCTAGCAGCAGAAGATAGCAAGGTGAAAAATGTCGATGATTTACAACGATTCAAACAGAAGGGGTATAAATTGGCTCCTTCTTTGTTTTCCAATCCCCAATTGCCACATTTTAATATCGTATCCACAAGGGTCTTTCGTCAGGATAGTCTCGTCAAACCTACGGATGATCTGTACAAGGCGTTTGATTTTGGTCCCCATACCTTATTTGAATTTTTGACCATTAATCCCGTTCACATTGCCTCAAATGTAACAGCGGGTCACTATATCCGTTTCTTCTATGGTGAAGATGAGTCCAGTGATATTGACAATCAAGATAGTCTTGTTCTGAAAATTAATAACCAAAAAACCCGTAAATCAGCTGTCTTATTAGGGGATGCCACGGCTTTGACCATGACAAGAGCTTTTTCAAATTACAATCCAGGAGAGTTAAAAACAGATGTCCTGCTTGCAGCCCATCATGGGGCCAGCAGCTGGGGGAGCAATAATTCTCAATTGTTTGAAATGTTCAAACCCACATGCGTTGTTTTCAGTAATGGGCAACACCTTAAATTCGCTCACCCTAGAGAAAAAGCGTACAACCAAGCAAAACAAGGTATACCGGTGGGTCAGACAGAGCCACATAATATGACCCGTTATCATGAAACAGGGGGCGATAATCAAAAAGGAGAGTATCAAACTTGGATGGTGACAAGACCCATCTTTTCAACCTTTGATAATGGTAGCATTCAGGCAACATTTGCAGATGAGAAAGGTGAAATAAGCCTGAAGAGTATCGATGGAGGCGACACAAGACTTTACTCCATTAATTCTACTACTTTGGCTCAAGAAGATACGCTCAAAGCTTCCTACCCTAATTTAAACCCCGATATGCCTATCTTTGCCTCGCCTGGAAAAGGCGTATCAGAGTTAAAACTTTGATAGCGTATAGATATGCTGTATTGATAGCCAATCCGTTAAGGTTTAAGCTGCCCCCCAAATTCAAGAACATTACGCAGCAATTTTTGAGGAGAGATTTGTCGTCGTTTGTTCTTTTCGTTGCTTAATTCCAAATTCAGGTACGACATCAGTTTGGCGCATGGGATGAGTGTGTTAACGCCCATCTCATGCGCCAGATTAATAACCTTCTGAAAAGGCCATTGCATGGCTTGGGCTATGCCCATCATGACATCATAAGGCCGTTGATAACCGATTCCGCTATGACGGCGTTTCCGATTATACCATTCAATATACTTGCCTATAGATTCCCGTACTTCCTTTACCCTTTCATAAGTCCTCAAATAGACTTCCTCATATTTTACGGTACGCCAAAACCTTTCTATGGGAATATTGTCAAGGCAGCGGCCTTTCCCGTCCATGCTAACCTTGATCCCCAAGGCATAGGCTATAAATCCACTCTTGGCTTGTAAACTGGCAACCCTGGTCTGAATTGATGATCAATGGCTTGAAACCTGACTGAAGGGCCATTTCCAAAGCATCCAGGCAACCTTGCGTATCAAGGAATGGGCTGATGTTCCAACCCATTACGCATCGGCTTACAACGTCAATCAAGGCCGTTAAATAGACAAACCCGGAAGGCATTATCATGTGTAGACTTCGGCTCACACCGCTTCCATCAAGATCAGGGCTTTCACCCTGTTGTTGTATTAAACGCATCCTCCTGAACTTTCGTCCAGTTGCCTGTCAAACCAACATCCTGGCGCAACCCCTTTACTCCATCCCCATTACAGGGACTTCTTCAATCGTACAGGTTGCTCCGCCCCTGTTTTCCGCATCGGTACTCTCTCCCTTGGCATCGGAATGACAGGTTCCCGTAGTTCTCTATGAAAGTCCCGATTAGGTTCACGCCACTTCTACGCCGGACACCGCTCATCCAGTAACTAGGTATCCGATGAGCTTATCTGGGAAGATGCGCAAGCTCCCCATTTTGATGCCATTTCTCGTATTAACGACGCTTCAACAGTGGTTCAGTTTTATTCGTCTCCCTGACCAATACCTGCCCATTTCAACTATGGGCTTTTCCTCAACGCTCACGACCATGGCTCTTTACCACAGCCGCTTGAGGTGGTTTGGAGCCTACCCCTGAAAGTCGGCTCCGAAGGGTCTGCCTTCATCTTCCATAAAGCTTACCTTCACCCTGAAAACCACTTTATCAACTTGTATTCAGGGTGTCGTTCTACGGCACACAGCGCGCCGCTACATCTACTCATCATCTTGAGGAAAATACTTAGCATAAATTTCACCTACTCTAATCTTACTGTCTGCAAGAGACATGTTGGGATTAGTTTTTTTTATGTCTTCTAGTTCAATAATCATGGATCTATAAGAGGTGAGGTAAGTATTATCGTTCTTCTTATACAATTTATTAAGGCTTTCCATTCTTGTTATTTCGTTTTTTAGGTCTTCAATTTCCTTATTCACGTATTCCATTTGTTCAGGTAGCTCCTGCTTTGAATTTGTTTTAATTCCATGAAATATCTCTTTATTTCTATCTAAGTGGGGGTTGCCAATATTAAGCTTTTGTAAAGGTTCTTCTGTCGCAATCAAGCATGAAAATGTCGATGCCAGCACAATAAAGATACCCATAAATTTTGTTAAGTTAATCATTTTTATATTCTCCTAAGGTATATCAGGTTAATTCACTAGCATGATATCATAATGGTCACTAAAAATATATAAATTTAATTTAATATACGGGAACCCAAGCGCCGCTTAATTCTTCCATTCTTTCTATAGAGATAAACTCTGTTGTTAAATGTAAATGTTCCAAGAAACTTCCCGAACCGGGAGTCAAGGCGCCCTTTAAGTGGGCATTCCCTACCACAATCAGTATTGGGTCTGTAGAAGACGAGCGTGATAAATAGCCCATCAGCTCATCTTTCCATTTACTATTTCGTGCTTTAGTAGATGCTTTTACGCCCGTTGCAGAATAATCATATTGATATTGCTTGATAGAAGCCTTATAATCCATTACAAGCATATCCCATGCACGTGAGGAATGGCCTACCGTAATTTCATTTTCATAATCATTTATTTTTTTAATATGAGAAAGGGAAGCTTTAAAAAATTTCCCTACATCCTCTGGCACTAGTGCTATATCATTTATTGCGTCTACTAATTGTTCTAGGTTTTCTTGAGCGCGCCAGCCTTTAGTCTTTAAAATTTCTTCAAAATTAGATGAGGGTTTTCCTTTCAATTTAGCTATCTGAGATACAAATTGCTGGAGGCACATTACACCTTTTGCTATGTCAACTTTTGTAATATGTTCCAACTTTATTCCCGGCAATAAGCTTGTATTAAGGTCTATCTCTTTAACGCTATTCCAAACAGCTATTTCATCAGCCGTAAGTCTAAATTCTGCTATTGGATCCCATCGATCCGAACTGGCGGAGCTTATACCTAAGAACCAACCCCTTAATATACCGGCGCCGCTACCAGGTGAAGTTGGTGCATGCTCTGTGTAATAAATAGCGCCATTGCGAGCAAGACGAGTGATCTCTGCTATAACTACTGCTGGCAAAAGAAGATCTGGATGTTTATTATGTATAGACCCTAGTATATACAATTCTCTTCTACCTTTGGTAACGAGCTTAAAAAATGGAGGGTCTAATCGTGGTACGGTTCCCAGTGCTTTTTCTACATGGTTGTATTCCCGCGTCCCTGCGTGCATAGCCATCAGAGGAGCTTCAAAGAAAAGGAAGAAACTCACACCATATAAAACAGTTTGATAGCTCAATTTCATAGCGATGCTTCCTTTAACTGAAGGGTTAAGTGTTACGCATATATGTTATGAGATAGTGAATTAACATCTAGTAAATTTACGCGATGTGCAACTTTTAAACGACCAAGCTTTCCAAACGAAGTGGATTCTGTGGGTTAACCAGGCGATTTATAAATAGTGCTAACGTATGAGAGGTAATTTTTTGAATGATACGATGGGTTAAATGCCATAAATCTCTGGCTACACGATGTGCAACTTTTATGAATTCTTGAGATAGTAAGCGTTCACGGATATAGAACCATTATAAAACAAAAGATTACAAACAGGCGCTTCATGACCTCAAAGTACGGTATTGAATCGTAAGTATTTGAATCGATTGCCTTCTATTTTTTATCAGTAAAAACGGTGGCGTTAGTGGTGCGTAACGACGAGGTGGGCATTAAGGGGGTCGGCCGGGTTAAAATGGGTATCATGCAAGGTGACGCTTCCGTAGGTATTGACCACGCCATTGACGGTTGATTCAAAGGTCAGGAC
>JACCDN011203860.1_pt1 | contig 11857 bp, 9 predicted proteins | sample 7441691 | NCBI WGS metagenome assembly JACCDN01 (sample SAMN15323439, study PRJNA562643) | freshwater metagenome | isolation source: river surface water | place: USA:Blue River Watershed | collected 2017-08-16
CATATCAATCTAACAGGTGACTATCTGTGGAACAAAAGCAATAAATCTGAATCCCCTAAATTCAAGCCTTTGAGACCACTTCCGGTGGCTTAACGTGCTATATTTTCCGAATTCTATCGTGACCCCAAGAAGCGCAAAAGGTTTAATGGTCGGCACAAAACTTTGTCGTGAATGGGGTGGCATCAGGCATGAAGTAGAAGCGCTCAAAGATTGTTATGAATATCAGGGACAAAAATTCAAAAGCCTTTCTGCAATTGCCACAAAAATCACCGGTACGAAATGGAATGGTCCTAAGTTTTTTAATTTAAAATCATGAACCAAAATCTTGCTAACAAACCAAAAATAAGATGTGCAATTTACACTAGAAAATCCCGCGAGGAAGGATTGGATCAGTCTTTCAATTCACTTGATGCTCAAAGACTTTCTGCCGAAAATTATATTGCCTCGCAGATCAGCGAAGGCTGGGTAGCACTTCCTGATAATTATGATGACGGTGCTTATTCCGGTGGAAATACTGACCGTCCGGCTTTTCAAAGATTACTTAAAGATATAAAAAATGGAAAAGTCGATTGCGTCGTTGTGTATAAAGCTGACCGCATAAGCAGAAGCCTTTTTGATTTCACAAGTATCCTGAATCTTTTTGATGAGAATAAAGTAAGTTTCACTTCGGTAACAGAAAGCTTCAATACCGCCACTGCTTCTGGCAGATTAATGCTCGGAATGATTATGAGTTTTGCTCAATATGAAAGAGAGTTGGCAAGTGAGCGGGTAAGAGACAAAATTGGCGCTTCAAAAAAGAAGGGAATGTGGATGGGTGGCAATCCTTCGATTGGCTATGACATTGATGACAAGAAGCTGATTATCAATGAAGAGGAAGCAAAAGTTGTAAGAGCTTTATTTAATCTTTTTATTGAAACCGAATCTGTAACTGAAACTGCCAGAGATCTTAATCTTTCTGGCTTCACTACAAAAATACGGATTTCAGGTAAAGGCAGGCTGCAAAAGGGCGGCAATTTCAACAAAAAGAATGTCAGAAGAATTCTGGAAAATCCGGTTTATGTAGGAAAGGTCCAACATAATGACCAGACTTATGATGGTTTGCATAAGGCAATTATTGATGAGGGAACCTGGAGGAAAGTAGCTGAAATTCTTGGTACTTACCAAGATGAACAGGGGGATAAAATTCCGACACCGAAAATTTCGATTCCGTTAAAAAGAATAACCGTAGCGCCACTTCTTAAAGGCATCATTAAATGCGGCAATTGCGGTGGCAGTATGATTCCAACTTATACTACAAAACGCGGAAAAAGATATCGCTACTATCTCTGCTCATCAAAAGCTGTTGGCAATAATGAATCCTGCTCGGTGGGAAGAATATCTGCCGGAGAAGCAGAAAGCCTGGTCATTAGCCAGCTTTTAGTTTTACTGAAAAAACCGGAATTTGTAGTTCATACCATAAGTCAGGCAATTAATCGAATTCCGGAAAGTGTTGTAATCAATTCGTTAAGGCAGGTAGAGAGAGTCTGGGAAGAATTATTTCCAATTGAGCAGGCCAGGATAATCAATCTTTTGATTAAAGAAATTATCGTCAATCCGAGCGGTCTCAATATACGGATTTTTAAAAGAGGCTTAACTTCATTAACAACCGAATTGAATGAGTAAAATGAAAGAGGAAAATCAGGAAACCGCTTTAGCTGAAGAAGAGATTATCGACATATTTGTTCCGATAGAAATCAAAAGAAAAAGAGGTGTGGCAATCATTTTAGAGCCAAAAAATATCAGCAGAGAAGAAGGTAGGCAGTACTTTGATGACAAGATGATTAAAACCATTGCCAGAGCTTATAAGTGGAAAGTTATGGTTGATGAAGGACAGGTAAAATCTCTGGCAGAAATTGCAGAAAAAGAAAATATTACCGCTTCGTATGTAAGTCGGGTTTTTAATTTGAATTTTCTTTCACCAAAAATTGTGGAAAGAATATTGAACGGAACTCACCCAAGGGAATTGAGGCTGACAGATCTTATCAATAAGGTAAATCCTGATTTATGGCAGGAGCAGGAAGAAAGTTGGGGATTTTAAAAGGAGTTTTTACTTTTTTGAGAGTGCTTGTGAGAGATGTGTCTGAAATTTTGAGAGAGCTATCCTGTTGCTGTTATAGCGCACTTTTTTGAAGAGTTTTTATTTAGGCATTTTTTCCACTCTTCTTTCCAACTCTTTTTTGACGATGGCCATATTGTCCCTGGTATGATCACAATACGAAACTATTCCGATAAGTTGCTCGTCAGAAAAAGTGTGAGCATATTTTGCAAAATGTCTTAAGTCCGTTGCAAACTTTTCTGCTGAAGCTCGCAAAAAATAGAACTCAATTTTATTTTCAGTCGACATAAAACTCCTTAAAAGATTAAAAATAAAAAACCGTATAGAGCCAATAAATACAAGGCTTTACACGGTTTATTTTACCTCAAAAAAGACGTCTATCAAGTCAAAAGAAGAGAATATAAGCAGAAAGATCAGGAGCCACCACCACAGAACCCATCTGTGTTGCGTCCTATTCCCGTAAAGGTGTTTTATTCGGCGCAACTCCCGACCAGATGAGCAGTTTTTCTAAAAAATTTTCTTTATCAAGATTGCCTTTTGAAAATTTTTAGCATATTCTGTTTCAGGTTTTTGAATTTTAGCTAAATTTTGGTAGATGATAACCAGGTTTCTTCGTATCACATTTCTAATTATATTTTGCCTTTCGCTGCCTGGTAAAGTGCTGTCTAAAGATTTGTGTGATACTTCAAAACCATCACAAAAAGAATCGGTAATTTCATCAGACAAATTAGCTGGTGATTTTTCTGATTCATGCGATTGCAAAGATCATTGCAATTGTCACTGTCATCACGGTCATTTGGATTTAGCTTTTTTTGCCAAATCTTTTCGGGCAACTTCACTCAAAAGCGAAAATTTTTCTCCCAATTTCGTTTCTATTATCCCTCCTCAAAGCAGCTCTCTAAAACGGCCTCCAAAAGTAGTTTCTTAACTTACCAAGCCTTTGCTAACAAGCATTAAGGCTATTTGTTAATAAACTATTATTTCGGATAGAATGGCCAGATTTTTCATTATATTTTTATCATTAATCTTTCTTGGTTCCTCAGCTTTTTGTAAGGACTACCAAATAGAAGAGCTCATCAATATCGCAGAGCAAAACAGCCACAATATCAGGGCAGCTGAATATTCTGCTTTGTCGCAAAAGCGTTTGGCTAACCAGCAAAAATATTGGAGTAATCCGGTTGTGAGTGTTGGCAGGATTGGGGGGCAAGATACTTATGGTGTTAGTCAAACCATTCCTTTCTACGGCAAACTGCAAAAGAAATATGATATTGAAGAAGCGCAATATCGCATTCTTGAAACCCAGAAAAATAATTTATCGCTGTTTGTAAAATCAGAAGTTTTCAGTCTGCTTTATCAATATCAGGCTTTGAAGAAAAAAATTGATCTGGCGCAAAAGCGCTTGGACCGCCTTTCTCTCGTTGATAAATATCTTGCCACCATCGTTTTAAGTTCACCAACCAAGCAGGCACAATGGCACATCACTAAAGATAAAATCAGATTGGTTGAACGCGATTTAATCAAATATCGTAACCAACTTTATCAGACTTGGAATGCCGCCAATGTTTATCTCAATCTTGAAAGCGAGCCAACAAATATCAGCCTCGAATGGCTCGATGATAAAAACTACCGCGGGAAAAAATTCTTCGTTGAATCGGCACTTGAAAACAACCTTGAGTTAAAAGAGCAAAAAATTCTTATCAGCAAAACCAGATCTGAATTATCATTTGCAAAAGTTGAGCAGATGCCGGATGTCAGCGTTTCTGCAATCAGGCAAAATGGTTCTGCAAACGGCTCTTTTGCAGGAGCGAATCAAGATTCAACCGGAGTTGGCCTCTCACTTTCCATTCCACTGATTAATCGCAATCAGGAAAAAATCGCCTCAAGTGAATCGCAAATCAGATCTCAGGAATCGTCCTATGAATTCCAGCGCAATCAATTGGTGCAGTTAATCAGCAACGATGTCAGTGAATATGAAACTTCGCTGAAACTTTCCAAGAATTTTCCGATTAATAATATCAGTAAAATCATTTCACGCCTCTCAGAAGCTAATTCCGATTTCAAAAAAGGTGTACTCGATTTCATTACGTACATCGAACTCGATTCGCAGGAATATCAAACCATCGATACCATCATCGACACTCAAGTAGAGCTCGCAGCCTCTTATGCAGCGCTCATGATCAAAGTCGGCAATTTTACTTTACCTCAAAATGACAAATAAATTTTTTACCAAAATAATTGAGCTAAGATGGTATGTTCTTATTCTCTTCGGACTTATTTCTCTGTTCGGATTTTATTCTTTAAGCAAAATCAAAATTGATGCTATTCCCGACATCACTAACAAACAGGTGATCGTCAACACCAAGACTTTAGGAATGGACCCGACAAGGGTTGAGAAGGCTGTCACTTATCCAATCGAAGCCGAGCTCTATGGCATTCCTGGTCTTTCGGAAATGCGCTCAATTTCTAAATTTGGCCTGTCGCAAATCATCTTAATTTTCCGCGATGATGTTGATATTTACTTCGCCCGAAATCAGGTGCTGCAAAGAATCTCAACTTTGCGTGACCGCATTCCTGATGGTCTCTCGCCGGAAATTGCGCCGCTTACCACCGGTATTGGCGAAATTCTGATGTATCGTGTTTATAATCCAAACGGCGCAGATGATTTGATGGAATTGCGCACTATTCAGGAATATCAAATTGCCCGCGAATTAAAAAAGATTAGAGGAGTCGCGGAAGTAGATACAATTGGCGGCTTTGCCCGTGAGCTTCATCTCAATTTTAGTTCAGAAAAAATTAAACAATACGGACTTACGCTGGAACGATTAGTGGCGCAAATCCAAACTATCGGAGAAAATTTTGGTGGTGGTTATATTGAAAAAGATGGTCAGCAAAAAGTTGTGCGAACCTTTTCCAATATTAGCAGTTTTGAAGACATCATGAATGTCCCGATCAAGATTGATTATACCGGCAATGCTTTGCCACTAAAGCAGGTGGTTGAAATCAGTCCGAATTATTCGCAAAGACTTGGATCAGCATCTTACGAAGGAAAGCAAGCGATAATAGGAACGGTAATGTTGCAATCCGGTGAGAATGCACGAGATATTTTGGTAAAAGTTAAGCAGGAAATTGCGAAGCTGAATCAACGCAATGTTAATGCCAAGATCGAAATTCTTTATGATCGCCAATTCTTAATTGATTCAACCATCAAAACCGTAATAAAAAATCTTGCAGAAGGAATTCTGTTGGTGGTTGGTGTTTTATGCTTGCTGCTCGGTAATTTTAAGGTTGGCGTCATAGTTGCATCGTCATTGCTATTTTGTATTTTGATACTTGCTTCTGCCATGAATATTTTTGGCATTTCAGCAAATCTAATGAGCTTGGGTGCTATTGACTTTGGCCTTTTGGTGGATGCCTCGGTGGTGGTGGTTGAGTTCATAATCAGCAGTTTGATTTTGCATAAAAGCAAAACTGAAAAAATCGAATCAATTGCCAAATTATCAGCACAAGTTGCAAGACCGATAATTTTTGGCATCACAATAATTATTCTGGTTTATGTGCCAATTCTGATGTTCTCCGGCATTGAGGGAAAAACTTTTAAACCAATGGCAATCAATGTGATTATTGCTATGGCTGCCAGCATCTTTGTGGCATTTTTATTGATGCCGATTCTGTCTTATTTCTTTGTCGATGGCTCTATAACCCATGAAAAACACAAACTCTTTGCGCTGATCAGAACAAAATATGAAAGCTTGCTGAATCGCGCTTTACAAAATGGCAGAGCTGTAATTTTTGTTTGCAGTGGATTTTTTATTTTGTCTCTTTCACTGCTTGCTTTCATGCCTTCCGACTTTTTGCCAGAGTTAAATGAAGGCGATATAGTTTACACAGTAGTTGCCAAAAATGGTGCCAGCCTTTCGCGAACGGAAGAAATTATTCAGAGTCTTGAAAAGGAAATTATTAAGGAAAAAGAAATTGAAAAAGCATTTGCGCGTATTGGCGTTAGTCAGGCTGGAATTGATCCCATGCCACAAAATTCCGCTGATCTGTTTGTGATTTTAAAAAAGAAATTCAAAGGTGATGCCAAAGAAATTTCTGAAAAACTTTATCAAAAAGTTAAGGATAATTGCTCTGAATGTGAGGTTACAGAATCCCAGCCAATCAAGATGCGCTTCAATGAAATGCTGGAAGGAAGTCGCGCTGATTTATCTCTGAAAATTTTTGGTGAAAATCTTGAAGAGTTGATGGTGATAACAGAAAAAATCAAAAATCTTCTTCATGAAAAACCAGCAATAAAAGAGATTGAGGAAGATTTTATTAACTCAATACGTAAAGGTTCATTCGTTGATGTAGTACCTGATTACACGCAGATCGCTAAACATCAGGTTACGGTTTCCGACATCAATAATGACCTCAAAGATGCGATGGCCGGCGTTCAGGTAGGAAATTTTTATGCAACAGAATTTCCGATTTCGATTATTTTACACTTAAACGAAAAGAATCGTAACGATATTGGCTCGATTGGAAACATTCCGATTGGTTTGCAGGATGGTGGAAGTTTTCCGTTAGATAAGGTTACTGATTTGCGGGAAAGCGAAGATATTACTTCAATACCTCGTCTCTTTGGCAAAAGATATTCCAGCCTTTCAATCTATCTGAAAAATACCGATTACGCTGGATTCATCAAAAATTCTGAAGAGGAAATTACCAAAAATAAAATCGTGCCGGCTGGTTATTATCTTGAATGGGGCGGCAGATTTGAAAATCTCAACAGCGCTAAAAGGCAGATTTTCCTCATCATTCCGCTAATTATTCTGACAATTTTTGGCATGCTCTACAAGATGTTCGGCGATGTAAAAAAAGTTCTTATCGTTTTTTCCGCTGTGCCTTTTGCCTTGAGCGGCGCCATTCTTCTGCTCTTCATTTGTCAAATTTCTATCACAATTTCGGTTTATGTCGGCTTCATCGCCTTAATTGGAATCAGCCTCTTAAACTCGATTATTCTTATCGACACTTTCAAAAATAATAACGATCTGAAGCTCACCTGTCTTTCAAGACTCCGACCAATCCTGATGACCGCAATCGTTGCAGGACTTGGTTTCTTACCGATGGCTTTCGGTCACGGAATTGGTGCAGAAGTTCAACAGCCAATTGCAATAACTGTCATTGGTGGTATAATCAGTTCAACAATTGCGACACTGATTTTAAGTCCGGTTTTGATCAAAAAATTTATTAAACTTAACTAAGATTCTATGGGACATAATCACGATCACGGCCATAGCGCTCCAAAAAATTTCAGCAAAGCCTTCATCATCGGCATTGCCTTAAACACGATATTCATCATTTGTGAAATCATTTACGGACTTAAAGCAAATTCTTTAGCCTTGCTCGCCGATGCCGGACATAATGCTTCGGATGTCATTGGGTTGTTTGTGGCCTGGTTTGCAACCATTTTAGCAAAGAGAAAATCTTCAAAAAATTTCACTTACGGTTTGCAAAGCGCAACCATCATTGCCGCTTTAATCAATGCTGTTTTGTTAGTGGTGGCATCGCTGGGAATTATCTTTGAAGCGGTTCAAAGATTGACGCACGAAAATTCTATAAGCATCAATTCGACCACTGTGATATTGGTTGCGCTGCTCGGAATATTTGTTAATGGTATCACCGCCTGGCTTTTCTTTAAAGGCTCAAAAGATTTAAATATCCGTGGTGCGTTTCTTCACATGGCCGCAGATGCCGCGGTGTCGCTTGGTGTAGTAATTTCCGGTTTAATAATTTTAAAAACCGGCATGAAATTTGTTGATCCGATTACCAGTTTAATCATTGCGCTGGTTATATTAATCAGCACTTGGGAACTGCTGAAAGATTCAGTAAAATTGTCGCTTCACGCTGTGCCAAAGGAAATTGATTCCATCAAGGTTCAGGAATATCTAAGCAGCTTGCCAAATGTAAAAGAAGTTCACGATCTGCATATTTGGGCGATGAGCACAAGTGATATTGCGTTGTCAGCTCACTTGCTGATGAATTGTCAGCCTGAAGATGATTTTTTGAAAGAGGTTGAACATCATATTGAACACCATTTCAACATTGGTCACACCACAATTCAAATCGAAGTTGGTGATTCTGCTAACCGGTGTAATCTAATAAAAACAGGAGGACATTATCTATGAACAAAACCATATTTGAAATTCCTAAAATGGATTGTCCATCTGAAGAGAGTCTAATTCGTATGACTCTTGAGGATGTAAGCAAGATTAAGAAGCTAGATTTTGATCTTAAATCCAGGCAGATGAGTGCATTTCATGATGGAGATGCGGAAGAAATTCTTTCTCTAATTTCGAAATTAAATCTCGGAGCAAAGATTGTAAAGTCTCATGAGCTAGAAAAAGTGGAAGAGATTATACTTTCACCGGAAGCTGCCGCTAAAGCCAATCTAGCAGAAATGTCAGTCTTAAAAAAAGTTTTTATCATTAACCTGACAATGTTTTTCGTTGGGATAATTTCGGGCATAATTGCCCAATCTACCGGCTTGATTGCTGACTCGCTCGACATGTTTGCTGATGCAGTAGTGTTTGGCCTCGCAATGTATGCTGTTGGACGATCTCAATTGCATAAGAAGCAAGCAGCACGCATCAGTGGTTATCTGCAAATGATATTGGCGACATGGGTTTTTACAGAAGTGATCCGAAAATTTTTATTTGGAAGTGACCCCGAATCTTTCATCATGATGGCAATTGCCACTACGGCATTGATTGCCAACAGTTTTTGCATGTTTTTATTGGCAAAACATCGCAAGGGAGAAGTTCATATGCAGGCAAGCTGGATTTTTCTCTCCAATGATGTGATAGCAAATTTAGGTGTTATAATTGCCGGAGCCTTAGTCAGCTTCACTAATTCAAATCTTCCTGATCTTGCAATCGGATCAATAATTGCTGTGGTAGTTTTTTCCGGCGCAATTCGGATTTTAAGAGCGTCAAAATAATAGAATCTTAAAAATGCAAAAATACTTCCTGATTTTTTTACTTCTTTTGGTAGCTGCTCCAGCACTGGCTAAAACCTATGATCTTGAAATCAAAAAGCATGATGTTTTTATCACCGGAAAAGCAGTTGAAGCGATTACCATCAATGATGGAATTCCTGGTCCAACTTTGCGATGGCAAGAAGGTGAAGATGTCGTGGTTAATGTCAAAAACACGATGGATGAGACAACTTCAATTCATTGGCACGGAATTTTGCTTGATGGGTCAATGGATGGAGTTCCTGGCCTAAACGGATTTCACGGCATCGCGCCACACAGCACATTCACTTACAAATTTAAAATCAGGCAGAAAGGAACTTACTGGTATCACTCGCATTCAAACTTGCAGGAGCAACAAGGTGTTTATGGCTCAATCGTAATTGAACCAAGCGAAGCCAAGGCTGACCGTGAGCAGGTAATTGTTCTCTCTGATTTTACTGAGGAAAATCCTAACACCGTTTTAAACAATCTCAAAATTGATTCCGGTTACTACAACTTTAACAAGCGCACGATTTTTACTTTTTTCTCTGACATAAAAAAGAACGGATTTTCAACTACCTTGCGTGATTATATGGATTGGGGCTCGATGCGTATGGACCCTACAGATTTATCGGATGTGACCAAATATCATTTTTTAACAAATGGAAAAACCGCAGAGCAAAATTGGACGAGAATTTTTAAGAAAGGCGAACGCGTCAAACTGCGCTTCATCAATGCTTCAGCGATGACAATTTACGATGTTTCAATTCCTGGCTTAAAAATGAAATTGGTTGAAGCGGATGGTCAACCAGTTAAGCCAACTTTAATTGACGAATTCCGTTTCGGTGTTGCCGAAACTTATGATGTCATCGTTGAGCCAAAAGAAGATAAAGCTTACACAATTTTTGCCGAATCAATTGACCGCACTGGCTATGCCAGAGGAACTCTTGCACCAAAAGAAGGAATGGCTGGAAAAATTCCGCCAATGCGTCCAAGGGCGGTTTTAACGATGGCCGATATGGCCATGGGAGGCATGGATCATAACAGCATGCAAGGCATGAGTGATAATGAAATGGGTGATATGAAAAATATGGATCACTCAAAGATGGGGCATGATATGGGTGGAATGAATATGGATGATGTAAAAAGCGGCTGGGCAGATCGTGGCACTCCAAAAGGCAACAAAGCACTAGAATATTCCGATCTAATTTCTCTTCATCCGCAAAAAGATTTACGCCAACCAACCCGTGAAATCGAATTTAAGTTTGGCGGCAGCATGAATCGTTACATCTGGACAATTAACGGTGAAAAATTTCCAAAACCAATGCACTTGAAATATGGGGAAAGAATACGCCTAAAGTTTGTTAATGAAACCATGATGGCGCATCCAATCCATTTACACGGTATGTTCATGCAGCTGGAAAATGGCCAGCCGATGAAATGGATGCCAAATAAGCACACGGTTCTTTTGCCTCCAGCACAAACCGTTACATTGCTTTTAACCGCCGATGAAGCGGGCGAATGGGCATTCCATTGCCATCTTCTGCTTCATATGGCAAGTGGCATGATGACTAGCGTTACTGTTGATCGGGAGGGCAAATAATGAGAATTAAACTTTTCTTAAAATCCTCTTTGATATTTTTCTTATTTGCCAAAATCGCTTTAGCTGAGGATATAAAACAAGGCATGAATCATGGCGATGATCATCAGCAAATGTTCCACGCTTTTACAGTCGAAGCCGATGTTGGAGAAGCGCGCGATGGCAGCTCGAAAAGCTTTGATCTTTCGGGCTGGGTTGGTGGCGATTACAACAGATTATGGCTGAAAAGCGAAAAGAAAAACTACGGAAATTACGAACAAAAATTTGAAGCCCAGGCATTCTACAGCCGCAATATTGCACAATTCTGGGATGCGCAAATTGGCGTTTCTCATGATTTCAGCACTGACTTTACTTCGCAAAATCTAAACTACTTAACCATTGGTCTTGAAGGCCTTGCCCCGCAAATGTTTGAAACCGAAGCACAACTCTTTTTAAGCGAAAAAGGCAATTACAGTGCTAGATTCAAGCAGGAAGTCGATATTTTTATAACTCAAAGATTGATTACCCAACCTTATTTCGAGACCGAAATTTTTGCGCAAGATGTTGAAGAATTAGAGGTAAGATCAGGAATTTCAGATTTGGAACTTGGGATAATGACCCGCTACGAAGTCACCCGAAAATTCGCTCCATATTTTGCTTTGCGCTATCATACCAAAACTTTTGGTACCGCAGATTTGGCAAAACAACTGGGTCAAAGAGTAGATAATTTTATTGTTGCCGCTGGGATCAGATTAAGATTTTAGTAACGCTTAGAAGATTTTTTTACTAACTTCTTGATAAGATTTTGTGAGCAATAAGTTCGCAAATGAGACAAAAATCCCGCTTGGGTTAGCAAGATAAAAGTTCGATGAAAAACCTGTGAAGCCAGTAGTTATTGATATGTACTATTTTCGGAAAGGTTCATTTGAAACGGAGAAACGGAGAGAGAAACACCAGATTTTTACCGAAATTTCAAATTTTCGGAGAGGAAAAAGTGCGGATGAAATGAAGATGTGAATTGCGCTAACCCCCGCAAGCACAGGGCTTGCAGCGGTATAAGAAAATTTGCGAAAACTTGGCTAAGAAAAAGTTCGCAATAGAAATTGGCGGAGAGGAAGGGATTCGAACCCTTGATACAGTTTTACCCGTATACCTTCTTAGCAGGAAGGTGCCTTCAGCCTCTCGGCCA
>JACCDN010590652.1_pt1 | contig 11855 bp, 12 predicted proteins | sample 7441691 | NCBI WGS metagenome assembly JACCDN01 (sample SAMN15323439, study PRJNA562643) | freshwater metagenome | isolation source: river surface water | place: USA:Blue River Watershed | collected 2017-08-16
ATTAATACTGTTTTAAAGCGCTCACCTAAAATTAATCAGGTCAAAGAGCAACTTAAAGCAATGATTCGAGAAGAATTAAAATCGTTTAGAAATAAAGAGTAACCAAAAGTTACTCTTCTTCTTTGGAAATATAAAATATTTTTTGTAACTTCCACCTACGGTTGGTTTGAACGGGTTGGATGGGAAGAAACGTGAATGGTAGCAGGGGTGATGGGAACATAAATTGCCGTATATTTATATATAAACATATATTATGAGATATAAAAACAACGTACTTGATAAATTAGTACAATTAGGATCAACTGTGAATAGAGTTGAAATTCAAGTAAATAGAGGAGGTACACAAAGCGATGTAAATAAATCTATTGAAGTATTAAAAGAACAAATTGAATCTATTCGTGAGATAATTTCTATCGAATCTGATGAATTTGAACAACAATTTAGACCACAATAATTATGATGATTGCTTTATGGGTTTTAATAATCCACTTAATTGAAGTAGCTGTTATTGGAGCTATTTTACTTATTAGACGTAATAATGCTTTAGAAAAAGCACTTGTTCAACAACAAGAATATATTGATGCTATTGGTATTATTGCTGCTGAAGGAGACGCTAAATTAAGAGAATTAGACGTACAAGGTGCATTTCAAGCTGATGATGAAGTAGGTACTTTCTTTCAAAATCTAAAAGAAATACAAACTATTGTAAGTCAATTCAATAATCGTAAAAACTAATTTGGTTACGTTATTTTCTGTTCGTATCATGTCTATTAAAAATAAGACAGCAGATGGCATACTATGAAGAAGATTACGACTACGATATTTTCGGAGACGATGATGAAACGATAGCGTTAACTAAACGCGGTAAACCTCGTAAGCGTAAACCAAAAGAACCAAGAATTTATTTTACTCAAGATACTGAGGATGCTATTATCGAGTACTTAGCTACTGTCGATATGGCTAAACGTAATCAAATTTATAATGATCGTATTAAATATGGTTTTTATAAGTTAGCGGAAAATATTATCCATACGTTTAAATTCTATTATACTGATACTGATACAATTGAGGAATTAAAACATGAGGTTATTACATTCCTTCTTGAAAAACTCCATTTATATAAGGCTGATAAAGGTAAAGCATTTAGTTACTTTGGTACTATTGCTAAACGTTATTTAATTGTATATAATGAGAACAACTATAAAAAGTTACAAGAAAAAGCTGATGTTGAAGATATAGATGAAGATAAAACTCAACTATATGAATCAATGGACGCTATTGATGAAATGCACTCACCAAATCTATTCATCAACCAATATATTAAGTATATAGATAAACATATCCATACATTATTTCCTAAACAACACGATGCTCAAACAGCAGACGCTATTATTGAGTTATTCCGTAAGCGTGAAACACTAGAGATATTTAATAAAAAGGCTCTATACATATACATTCGCGAGATGACAGATGTATCCACTCCTCAGATAACTAAAATAATTAAAAAATTAGATACATTGCGTATTCGTTTATATAATGAATACTATGAGCATGGGTATATAAAGATTTAATTACTTATATTTATACGTAAACGCACTCTTTATGGCTAATTTTAATGACGTAACTGTATTTGACGGTATGTCCTTATCAGATTTATTTAAGAAAATACACAAAAATAATAAAGATATTGACAGACAAATTGGTGAATTTATTGAAACAATGAAACCTATGGCAACATCTAACGCGGGTTCTGCGGTAATGTTAATGCCTACTGTTAAAGATTTAATTGATGTTAATGTAAAGAATAACGAACAGTTAATTAAAATGGCAGCTATTGCACAACGTGCCGCAACTGTTAATGCTAGTTCAGGTCAAGATTTAATTGATATGGATGAAATAAATGCTTTATTAGAAGAACAAAAAGCAATTCAAGACGAAGGTAATAAATTGTTAGAGCAAGCTCCTCAAAAACAACAATTACAATACGAAAATATTAAATAATGTCTTTATCTATTAAAACAGGAGTTAGTCCACTTTCATTTGGGTTAAGTAAAGCTTCTTCTTTACCTATACCTACAGTTCCCTCTACTATAAAAATAGGAAAAGTGATGGGAGTTGTTACAACTAAGAATACTCCCACATTTAAACAATTTGAAAGAGCTGGTGGGTATAGTGGGATGGGGAGTGTATTATTTATCAATTATGATAATTCTAAAAATATAGATCCCAGCAATAATGATTCTTTTTTAGATGTTTGTGATATAGCAAAGCCTTTATTTCCTAATTTTTCTTATTACCCACTATTGGGAGAGTTAATTTACATAATTGAAGGTTTACCATCCCCATCAGCACAAATTACATCAGGTGCTACACAAAAATATTATATTAGTGTTATAAATTTATGGGGTAATATTCAAACAAATGCTCAAACATTAAATTCAAAAGCACCACTAGGTAAATATTTTACTGAAAATAGTTCTATTAGAGGATTATTGAATTATGAAGGTGATTTTATAATTCAAGGTAGAAAAGGAAATTCTATCCGTTTTGGTTCTACTTCAAGAGCAGTTGGTGATTTAAATGAATGGAGTAGTGGATTTGAAAATACTGGTAGTCCTATTACTATTATATCTAATGGACATGCTTATGATACTAGTAAAGATTACTATGTAGAACAGATAAATAAAGATAATTCTTCTATTTATTTAACATCAAATCAAAGTATCCCTTTGAATGTAAATAATATCCCTACTAACCCTATCACATCACCTCCAGCTCCCTATTCTTATTTTAATTCTCAAGTAATAATAAATTCCGATAGAGTAATATTAAGTACTAAAAAAGATGATATAATGTTACTTGCTTATACCAATGTTGAAATAGGAGCAAATAATATAATTAATTTAAATGCTAATACATCTATCCATTTAAATGTTAAAGAAAACAATCCATCATTAGGCGATATACCTACTCCCTTAATAATATTAGGTACCAAATTTGATAATACACCAGCAGACGAACCTGTATTATTAGGAGATAAAACAGGAGATTTTTTATTATCTTTATTAACAGCTTTAGATGGATTTGCACTTGCACTTACAGCTACTTCAACTAATTCTGAAGGTTCTCCTTTAGCTAAAGTACAAGGATCAGCAGAGGCTTTACAAACTCAACTAAAACCTCTTTACGATAGAATAGCAAAATTAAAGTCTAAATTCACATTTACTATATAATGGCTACCGATTTAAAATCAAATATATCATCTTTTGTTCCATCTAATGTAAGTGATACTTTATCTAAGGTAAATGATCCTAAAGCTTTTGGTCAACAAATATTAGATAAAACTAAGGAAAAAGTTGTAAGTGCTGCTTTAGGTTATGTTCAAAAACTAAAAGATGAAATTGAAAGAACAGTTTTTGCTAAAATTGAATTTGAAAAAAGACACGTTCAAAATCTTTTTGATTTAGCTCAAAAAACAATCCCTAAAACAACTTATGATTTTGGTCGAGTTATAGAAACACCAGCTGAATTAACTGAAGGTGAATATCAAGCTGCACTTGCATTAGAAAATGCTGCTTATGAAAGAGGAAAAAAACTAATTGATGATAATTTAGCAGGTTTAGAAGATAGATTAAAAAAAATAATATTAGATCCTTATAAAAAGACTAAAGAAAAATATTTGAAATTTAAAACAGATGTAGCTGGAAGAAAACTAAATAGAGAATCTTTAAAAGCCTTATATAAATCAGAAAAAGTTCAACAATTAAAGAAAAATGTATTTAAAACTTTAGTTGTAATTTCTTCTACTTTATTAACAGAACAATTAATTAAGGTAATAGCTAATAGTGCTGAATTACAAGAATTAGTAGATAAGACTAATGATATTATAGATGCTGCTGAAACATTAGATCAAATAAACCAAGCAAGAATAGCTCGAAATGGTTGTATTAATAAAATTAACCAACAAGAAGCTAAAATTAGAGCAATATTAGCTATCCTAAATACATTAAATGTTATATTAACAGTATTTGGTATATTAGTAGCCTTGTTAAATGCTATACCAGGTTTTCCAGCTCCAGTAGCTAAAAAACTTGCTACATTATGGGTTAATGCTAAACAAATTCGTGATGGTATTGGAGTAACATTATCAATATTAATCCCAATGTTAACCTCAGCTATTTTTATTTTAGAAGATTTAAAAAATCAATTACGTAATATTAATCAAAGAATTGAAGAAAAAACTTTACAATTATTAGATAATGATCAACTAAATAGTTATTTAGAAGGAATTAAAAATTCAAGTGAAGATCCGTCTTGTGATACAAATCGTTTCCCTGGTGAGACTGATCAAGACTATTACAATAGATTACGTAGATCAACATGTATTAGAGACTTATTAGCTAAACAAAACCCAACAGCAAATCCATTAGATTTAAGTAACGCTCAGATATTAGGTTTAGCCCAACAAATTACTCCACCTAATGCTAATGATTTTGGTACTTACAAAGGATTTAGATTTGTTATTAAAGAAGAAAATGATCCTAAATTTGTAGTAAGAGGAAATAAACGCCACTATGCCGTAGCTATTAATACTAGAGAAGTAGAGCAAATTAAAAGTGATTTTTCATTTACATTAAACCCACAACAATTAGTGGATCAATTGAAATTTATTATTGACCAACAAAATTTACAAGGATAAAATATTTATAATTATGAACATCAAAGTATTTAAAAAATTAATTAAAGAAGCAGTAATTGATGCTATTCATGAAGAATTACCATATATTCTTGAAGAGCATATGGCTAAACAAGACAAAAAAGCATTACGTGAAGGTAAAACAATGAGTTTTACTAGTGCTAATGTTCCAACTAACCCATTACCTGGGGGTGTACGTAGCCAATTAGCTGCTCAAATGGGTGAAGCATTTGGTTTCCAACCTCAAGCTCCAAAATTAGAAGTAATTAATGCTGTTGACGAAAATACAGGCGAGCCTGTAAATCCGTATTTAGCATTTATTAATGATGCTGCAGCTAATATGACTGCTCAAGATAGATCAGGATTAAGAAATTTAGGATAATATGCCAATACCTCAAACGATACGAGTAAATCCGTTAGATTTACAAAAGAATATTGTAATTGGGGTATCATTGCCTTTTAATGCTGCTGGTGTATTTAATAAAACATACAGTACAAAAGATCAGATAAAGTCAAATTTAATTAATTTATTATTAACTGATAAGGGTGAACGTATAATGAATCCTGAATTTGGTGCTGATGTTAGAAGATCATTATTCGATAATATAACTGAAAGTAATAATGAATCATTACGATTAAAAATAATAGATGCTATTAACATTTTTATTCCTGAAATAGAATTAGGAAGTGTTGATATAGTACCTGATTTTGATTATAATACTTTAAATATAACTATAAATTACCGTTTAATAATTTCAAATACCCCTGATCAAGTAACTGTACAATTTCAATAATAATGACCCAAGATAAAAATATATTATATTTAAATAAAGATTTTAGTGACTTTAAAGCTAATTTAATTAATTACGCTAAAACCTATTTCCCAACAGCATACAATGACTTTTCAGATGCTAATCCAGGAGCTATGTTTATTGAAATGGCTTCTTATGTTGGTGATGTAATGTCATTTTATCTCGATACTCAAATTCAAGAGAATTATTTATTGTATGCTAAGGAAAAAGAAAATTTATATGCTTTATCTTATACATTAGGTTATCGTCCTAAAGCATCTTATGCTTCTACAACAGTAAATGATGTATTTCAAATAATACCTGTACTTCCAGGATCAAACCCTTCAATACCAGATACTAGCTATGGCTTAATAATCCCAGCTAATACTCAGATTACTTCAATTTCAACAGGAACAAAATTTTTAACTACTCAAGAAATAGATTTTACAGATACAGGAAGCGCAACTATTACTTTTTATGATGCTGATAATTTTTTAATTAAGAAATCAGTACCTGTTATATCAGCTGAAATTAAATCTACTACATTTGATTTTGGTAATCCTCAAAAATTTTCTACTGTTAATATTACTGATACTAACATTTTACAAGTATTAGATATAACAGATAGTGATGGTAATATTTGGTATGAAGTTCCTTATTTAGCTCAATCTACAATTTACGATAAGGTATCTAATCCATCCTATAATACAGATCAAGTTCCTTATTTAATGAAATTAAAACGTGTACCACGTAGATTTGTTTCAAGACTTTTATCTGATGGAACATTACAGTTAGAATTTGGAGCAGGGGTTTCAAATAAATCTGATAATAACATAATACCAACACCAGATAATATTCAATTAGGTTTAGTACCTGGTATATCTAATTTATTAGATGACTATAATCAAACTTCAATATTCTATACTCAAGAATATGGTTTAGCGCCTTCAAACACAACTTTAACAGTAAGATATTTAACTGGAGGTGGAATTAATTCTAACGTTCCTACTAATGATTTAATTAATATTAGTACATCGGGAATATATTTTAAATCAGGATATTCAACAACAACATATGCAGACATTGTAAATAGTGTTGCCACAACAAACCCAAATCCATCTTCAGGTGGTAGAGGTGGTGATGAAATAGAAGAAATTAGAAATAATGCTTTATATGCTCATTCATCTCAATTACGTGCTGTAACTAAAAATGATTATATTGTTAGATCATTATCATTACCTTCTGACTACGGTAGTATTGCTAAAGTATATGTTTCACAAGACTTAAATTCTGATCTACAACAAACAACACAGCCTACAGCAATGTCATCCCCATTGTCTTTAGATATGTATGTTTTAGCTTATAATTTAGATAAACAATTAACATTAGCATCTCCTACTTTAAAAGAAAATTTATCTATATACTTAAATGAATATAGAATGGTTACTGATGCTATTAATATTAGAGATGCTTTTTATATTAATATAGGAGTTAATTTTGATGTTACCACAATTAGTGGATTTAATAATCAACTTGTATTAAAAGATTGTATTAATGCTTTAAAAACTTATTTTAATATAGAAAGTTGGCAAATTAATCGTCCTATAATTTTATCTGAGATTATGGTTCTTCTTTTACAAGTAAAAGGAGTACAATCTGTAGTTAAACTTGAAATAGTCAATAAACAAGACCCAACAAACCAAACATATTCAGATTTAGGCTATGATATAATGGGTGCCACTAGAAATGGAAATATATACACATCAGCAGACCCTTCAATTTTTGAAGTAAGATATCCTGATACTGATATTCAAGGTAGAGTTGTTACTTATTAAAAAATAAAAATATGAATTTACAAAAATTAAAAGGACATATTCCTGATAAAGTTATTGAACAAATTCCAGCAGTAATGGAAAAGTTTCAAATCAATACTCCACTACGTTTAGCTCATTTTTTAGCTCAATGTGGTCATGAATCTGGTGGTTTCCGCTTAACAAAAGAAAATTTAAACTACTCAGCTAAAGGTTTAATGGGTATATTTAAAAAATATTTTCCAACAGAAGCTTTAGCTAAACAATACGAACGTAAACCAGAAAAAATTGCTAATAAAGTATATGGTGGTAGAATGGGTAATGGCCCTGAAGCAAGTGGTGATGGTGCTAAATTCTGTGGTCGTGGTTATATCCAATTAACTGGAAAAGATAACTATACAGCATTTGGTAAATCAATCAATGAAGATATGACAGTTAATCCACAAGCAGTGGCTGACAAATATGCATTATTATCAGCAGCATGGTTCTTTAATAAAAATGGTTTACACAAAATGGCTGATGGTGGTGCTACTGATGCAGTTGTTACATCTATTACTAAACGTGTTAACGGTGGTACAATTGGTTTAGCTGATCGTATCAAACATTTTAAAGAATATCACGCATTGCTTGCATAAAATAGTTTGGTAGTTACCATATTTATATGTAGTAATTACTAACTATGGCAATCTATAAAATATTCCCTGAAAAGAGTGCTACTCTATATTCATTTTATCCAACATTAAACACTGGATTAGATGAAATATTAGAGATTAGCACTTTCTATTCCATTGACGGTACTGACGAAGTGTCACGTGCCGTTATTAAATTCCCTTCTGCTCAAATAAGCGGTACTTTTGCTGATAAAGTAAAGAATAAGAATTTCGATGTATATTTGAAGTTATACTTAGCTAACGCTTCATCTTTACCTTTAGACTATACGTTATATGCCAATACATTAGCTACTGATTGGAATGTAGGTACAGGTAGACTAGGTAATGTTCCAACAACTACTGATGGAGCAAGTTGGAAATTTACTACACAAAATAGTGGTAGTGTTTGGTTTATTAATGGTTCATTTCCTACTGGCACTACTGGTTCATATAGAAGTGGAAGTACAGTTGGGGGTGGTTTATGGTACACAAGTTCCCTTTATGAAACTTCTCAATCATTTACTAAAGCAACTTCTAAAGATATTGAATTAAAAGTTACTAATACTGTTGATGATTGGTTTAGTGGTTCAATAGCTAATTACGGTTTTATTTTAAAACATTCTTCATCTATAGAATTTACATCTCAATCTAAATTTGAAACAAAATACTTCTCAGGAAATACTCATACAATTTATCCTCCATGTTTAGAAATTAGATGGGATGATTCATCATATTATACAGGTTCAATAGCTATAGTTAGTTCAAGTTTATTTGTAGCTACTTTAGGTAATAACAAAAATGAATATCAACAAGATTCAGTACAACGTTTTAGAGTAAATGTTAGAGATCAATTTCCAACAAGAAGATTTCAAACAACATCTCTTTATTTAGATAATAAAGCATTACCTTCTTCTTCATATTGGTCAATAAAGGACTTGGATACTGAAGAAATTGTCGTAGATTACGATACAAAATATACTAAAATTAGCTATGATGCTAGTGGTAGTTATTTTGATGTTTATATGAACGGGTTAGAACCTGAACGTTACTATAAATTATTATTTAAAACTGTATTAACTAATGGTGAAACAGTTATATCTGATAATAATTACTATTTTAAAGTTATAAGATAATGTCTCAAATCCCTATAGAAAAAACAGTCTTTAATAAAGATGCTTTTGACAAAGTTATTAATAGGCAATTTAGTCAATTACCACCTGCAAACCAAACAGGAGTACAAACAGAAACACCTACTTTTACTTTAGAAGATTTCTTAGCATTATTTGATTCATTGTATGATTTAATCCCTCCTGATGTATTAAGACAATTGTTAGAAAGAATAGCAGGAACTTTAGGTGTAAGAACAGATGAAACTGATATACAAGCTTTATTAGAAGAAATAACTTCATTAAGAGCCCAATTAGTAGAAATACAATCGACAGTAAAAACAATTAGAGAATCATCATTACAACAATAATGGCAGATAATATTAAAATAGTAGGTAGTATTTTAGGAACTTCACAAGTATCACGTTATACAACGGATGACTTAAGACTAATTACTTCTTTAAAAATAAATAAAAGTTTTAGTACTTTTGATGATTATATAGAATATCATGTTTATGATTTAAGTAATCAATTAATAGAAAGTAATTATAATTATCGTGGTTATAAATTACCTACTAATGTTGCTTTAAATCCAGGAGCTAATCCTAATACTAATATTAACAACACAACAGCTACAGGAGCTGAAGTAGGAAGTGTTTCTAATTTAACAACTACATCTTCTACTTATCCTATTATTGAAATTGATCCTGTACAAGATTTACAAAATTTAGGTTATTCATCAGGTGAATTTAGAGTTCAATATAATGTATTTAAAGATAAAATATCTAAATTTCCTAATGCAGAATTGTTTATTAAAGAAATTTCTGCAGATAGAACTGAAATTAGAGTTGGTTCTGTTATTTTAACAGATGATCAAATTGAAACTGGATCTTTATCCTTGATTAATTCATACAATTCATCTTCTATATTTGATCCTTTTCTTTTAAATTTTGGTAACAATCAACAATCAATTGCTACTAACATTGTTTTAAATAGAATTGATTCTGGATATGAAATATTATTTAAATTATATAGTGAATTAGATCCATCTATTGTTGAAAAATCATCGTTGTGGGTAGTAGAAGAAATATCTACTCCTTATACATTTGATATTAATCTTGATGCTATATTATCTGCTCCAACTGGAAGAAAATTAAAGGGTCCTAATTTTAATAATATTTCTAGGTTTGGTTTAGGATCAACAACTTCTCCCTATTCAAGCAATTTCGCAAATGATCAAGAAGGATTATTTGGTTTAAATGCTTCTCAAAGTATTGCTATTAATGTTAATTATAGTGGTATAAATGGTGAAGAGGGAGGATTTAATAGTTTTGTAATTTTTGGATCTGCTTTATCACGTGTACAAAATTTTCATACTAAAGTTAAACAAATTGAATCTTATAATGATTTTATAACTACTTATACTCCCTTTATCTCAACAACAAGTAGTTTACAATCTGAAATAAATTCATATTCAGCTAGTATAAACACGCTAATATCTAATTTTGATGGATTTGAAAACTATTTATATTTTGAATCAGGTTCAATATCATCTTCAGTTCAATATAGTATTACTCCATATCCAAAAATAAATAGTAATAAACCCTATACATTATTTAATACAACATCTTCTCAAGCTATTACTTGGTATAGTGCTTCTATATTAAATGCTGAAGATTATGATTCAAATAATGTCAATTATTTTAAATATTCAGTTCCTGGATATGTAGTTGATGATCCTTCAAATGAAAATTATATAACTTTTCTAAATATGATGGGTCAATTTTTTGACAATATTTGGATATATGTTAAATCAATTACAGACAGAAACTTATCTAACAATAATTTAAATTTAGGTATTTCTAAAGATGTTGTTTATGATTTATTACAATCTTTAGGTATAAGTATATTTAATAGTTTTGGTGATCAAAGTGTAGCTAATTACTTATTAGGTGCTAATACAGGTAGTGCTTCTTATAATGGTTATTTAACCGATTTTTCTGCTACAGGTAGTTATATTAATAATATTCCTAAAAAAGATATTTTAGCAGAATCATACAAACGTATTTACCATAACTTACCTTTATTATTACAACGTAAAGGTACTGTTGCTGGTTTAAGAACATTATTATCTACATTTGGTATTCAAAACCAAGATTATTATACAGTTTCAGGTTCTACTTATTATACCCCTACAGGTAGTGCTTTAACAAGTAGTATTTTGAATGTAAAAGAGTATGGTGGTTCTACAACTGAAGGTCTATTAGCAGGATATAGTAACGATAAAATTAGATTAATAGATAATGTAACAGCAAGTGTTTCTGGTACTTTTGGAAATGTATTATCTCCATATACTAGTATATTACAATATACAACAGCATCATCTAATTTTAGAACAGCAGACGAACATTATGTTGATATATCTTTTTCTCCTCAAACTCAATTAGATACTTATGTTTCTAAATCTATTGCTTCTGTTAATAGTAACTGGTCAATAGATGACTATATAGGTAATCCTCAACAATTATATAGCGGATCATATAGAGATTTAGATGCTCAAAGAAAAATTTATTTTGTTGATGGAACTGGATCATATGCTGGATTTACAGGATCTCTTTTAGACTATAGTGGATTTATTCGCTTAATTCAGTTTTTTGATAATTCAATATTTAAGATGTTAGAAGACAACACTCCAGCAAGAGTAAGTCTTTCAACAGGTATTACTATTAATTCTCCAGTATTAGAAAGAAATAAATGGTCTTATGCTCGTCCTAATAATACAACTAATGAAGCTGAAAAAG
>JACCDN010315096.1_pt1 | contig 11854 bp, 11 predicted proteins | sample 7441691 | NCBI WGS metagenome assembly JACCDN01 (sample SAMN15323439, study PRJNA562643) | freshwater metagenome | isolation source: river surface water | place: USA:Blue River Watershed | collected 2017-08-16
ACGCAGCGGATGCTGGGTAAATCGATGTGCAAGTCACTACGTGCGCGCAGCCTCTGCATTTCAGCCAAGAAGCCGCTTTGCAGCATGAGGTCAAAGCGCAGCGCGATGCGTGCATGCAGCCACGCACGGTCAACAGGTTCGAGCGATAGCAGCGGCATGTTCAATGCAGGTTGCGCAGCACGTGTCGCTTCACCCTCCGCAAACCATTGCGACAAGGCTTTGCCACTCACGCGCCACACTTCGAGCGCGCGCGAAATGCGTTGCGCATCGTTAGGGGCGAGGCGAGCCGCCGTGATGGCATCCACCTTGGCCAGCTCGGCATGCATGGCGGGCCAACCTAAGGCATGGGCTTGTTGTTCAATCTCAGCACGTAACTCGGGCTGTGCGGTGGGCAGGTCGTCAATGCCATCGCGCAAGGCTTTGAGGTAAAGCATGGTGCCGCCCACCAGCAAAGGCAGCCTGCCGCGTGCGCGAATGTCGACCATCAGGTGCGTGGCATCGCGTGCAAACTCAGCCGCACTGTAGGCATGCAGCGGGTCACGAATGTCAATGAGGTGGTGCGGCACTTGGGCCAGTTCTTCGGCGGTGGGTTTGGCCGTGCCAATGTCCATGCCACGGTAGACGAGAGCCGAGTCGATGCTGATGATTTCAACGGGCCACTGCTTGGCAATGGCCAAGGCGGCGGCGGTCTTGCCGCTGGCCGTGGGGCCGACCAAGGCGATGGCAGAGACATTAAACACGCGGACCTCCACGACGCAGCACCAAGCCCCACGCAGACAAAGCCGTGAGCGCCGACCAAAACGCAATGCTTTGTGCCATGGGCATGGCTGAGCCATCTTTCACAGCCCCCAGCCACAAGCCTGTGACAAAGGCCGCCACCATCATCAAAAATCCACCGAGGGCAGAAGCTGCGCCTGCCGCTTGGGGAAAAGGCCCGACAGCACCGCTTTGACCGCAAGGCTGATGGATGCCATGTGCCAAGACGAACAAATAAAACGGCCCCATCAAACTGACCACGCTTTGCCAACCCAGCCAAGTGTTGAGCAGAATCCAGCTGCCCCCCACCACACTGAATCCGCCGCCAATCGCGACCGTGCGCGGCACGCCAAAACGCAGCAGCAAACGTCGGCACAGCAAGGTTCCCAAGATGTAGGTAAAAGCCATGGAAAAGAGCAGCAAGCCGTATTGCCAACGCGCCAAACCCACCAGGTTGATGAAGACAAACGAAGACGAAGCCAAAAAAGTGAAGAGCCCGCCATAAGACGCCAGCGACACGCAAGTGAATGCCACAAAGGTGGGATGGCGCACGATCTCCCACCAGGTTTTTGCAAGCACTTTGAGGTGCAAGGCATGTGGGTTTTTTCGATGCACGGTTTCTTTAAAGGTGAATGCCACCAACGCTAAGGTGAGGGCCCCAAAACCCATCACCAAACTCAGTGCCGCATGCCAGCTCCACAGGTCGGTCAGCAGGCCACCCAAGGGGGCGCTGATGCACGCGAGCAAACCCAAGCCTGTGAAGGCTTTGGACATCACACCTGCGCCTGTTTCAGGGGTGTACAGGTCGCGCACAATGGCGCGTGCGCACATCACCACCGCGCCCATGGCAGCACCTTGTAGTGCACGCCAGATGATGAGCTCTTGCATGCTGCTAGCCAACACACAGCCCAAGCCTGCCAGGGTGAAGGTGGCCAAACCCCACAACAAAATTGGGCGACGTCCAAATCGGTCCGACAGTGGCCCCCACACGAGCTGCGATGTGCCAAACGCTAAGAGCAGAGCGCTGAGCGTGAGCTGCACCTGCGAAAGCTCTGCACCAAACTCCGTTTGGATGGCGGGCAGGGCAGGCAAATACAAGTCGGTGGCCACGGGCTGAATGCCCATCAGCATCGACAACAACACAATGATGAGTTTGGGGGACATCAACGACCGCGCAAAAACAGCGCGTCGAGTTCACGCATCGACAGTTGTCGCCAAGTGGGGCGACCGTGATTGCATTGGTCTGAGCGCTCGGTCACTTCCATTTGGCGCAGCAAGCCATTCATCTCGTCCACTGTGAGCTTGCGGTTGGCGCGCACTGCGCCGTGGCAGGCCATGGTGGCTAACAGTTCGTTGCGTGCACGTTGCACCACGGTGCTGGCATCGTGTTGGCTCAACTCTGCCAATACACTGCGCGCCAAGGCCACCGCATCGCCTTGCGCCAACGTGCTAGGCACAGCACGCACAGCGAGGGTTTTGCTTGAGAGGGTGGAAATTTCTAAGCCAAGTTCTTCTAGCGCGTCTGCGCAAGCCTCGGCAGTGGCCACCTCTTGCGCTGTGGCTGGAAAGGCGGCTGGGATCAGCAGGGGTTGGCTGCTGATGCGTTGCGCGTCGATTTGTGTTTTGAGCTGTTCGTACACGATGCGCTCGTGCGCCGCATGCATATCGACCAGCACCAAACCTTGTGCGTTTTCGGCCAAGATGTACACGCCATGCAGTTGCGCAATGGCTTTGCCCAAGGGCCAGGTTTCTGGCGCAGCGTTTTGCAGTGAGGGCGCTGGTATGTTGGTTGCGCTGAAGGCGCTGGGCGCGAAGCTTTGTGCGGGTTGCTCTTCGGCGGACAAGTTGGTGCGTGGCGTGGGTTGCCATAGTGCATGGAGGTCTGACACACGTGTGCCTGCGAGCGGCATGGGCGCTTGCTGCCAGTTGGTGTTGGGCCAAGTGGGCGATGCAGATGTGCCCACAGTCGCTGTACCGCTAGGAGCCCCGCCAGAGCCAAACGTTCCAGCCATTGGCAACTCATGGTGTTGCAAGGCGTTGGCCATGAGCATGTTGGCGCGCGGCACGGCCAAGGCGTTTTCGACCGCGTGTCGCACGGCTTGGTGCACCTCGCGACCATCGCGAAAACGCACTTCAATCTTGGTGGGGTGGACGTTCACGTCCACACGCGTGGGGTCGATCTCGACATACAACGCATAAATCGGTTGGCGGTGGCCGTGCAGCACATCTTCGTAGGCGCTGCGTGCGGCATGCGTGATGACTTTGTCACGCACATAGCGGCCATTCACATACGCAAACTGGTGGTCTGCGCGTGAGCGGGCCGCGTCTGGAATGCCCGCACGTCCCACCACCGTGACGTTGCCCGATTGGTAATGCACGGCGACCGAGTTTTCTAAAAAGTCGTCGCCCAACACATCGGCCAAGCGGCGGTCAAGCGCGGCTTGGTATTGCTTGTTCAAGTCTTCGCCCGATATGGCATCCATCGGTTGCGCGCGCCATTGCTCGACCAACTTGCCCTCGTGCCAAATGGCAAAGCCCACCTCGGGGCGGGTGAGGGCGTGGCGACGCACGGCTTCTACGCAATGGGCCAGCTCGGTGTTGTCTGTCTTTAAAAATTTGCGGCGTGCGGGCGTGCTGTAGAACAGTTCTTTCACTTCTACCGTGGTGCCTTGTGCGCGGGCCGCAGGCTGCAGCTCGCCGCTGCGGCCATCCAGCAGCATGGCGTTGTCTTGGCTGGCGGTGCGTGACAGCACCGATAACTCAGACACCGATTGAATCGCTGCCAATGCCTCGCCACGAAAGCCCATCGTGCCGACAGACTCCAACTCATGGAGGTTGGTGATCTTGCTGGTGGCGTGGCGCTTCAAAGCCACAGGCAATTCGGAGGAGGGAATGCCCACGCCGTTGTCTTCCACGCTGATCAGGCGCACACCGCCAGCCAGCAAACGCAGCGTGATTTGTGTTGCACCTGCATCGAGCGCGTTGTCCACCAGTTCGCGCACCACGGAAGCAGGGCGTTCGACCACTTCGCCAGCGGCGATTTGGCTGATCAGTTCATCTGGGAGTTCGCGAATGGCGCGTGGGGGTTGGGTAGCTGGGTGCACAGGCTCATTTTAGAGGCAGGGATAATGAACGCCATGGAACTCATTACCTTCTTGATTGACTTCATCCTGCATGTGGACCGCTATTTGGAAACCTTTGTGCAAGCCAACGGCACTTGGGTCTATGCCTTGCTCTTTCTCATCATCTTTGTCGAGACGGGGTTGGTGGTGATGCCTTTCTTGCCTGGCGACTCGCTGTTGTTTGTGGTGGGGGCCATGTGTGGCGTGGGTTTGATGGACTATGGCTTGTCCGTGGCCTTGCTGTTGACGGCTGCGGTGGCGGGCAACCAAACCAACTACACCATTGGCCGCTTCTTTGGGCCCAAGGTGTTTGCGTGGGAAGACTCCAAGTTTTTCAACCGACGCGCCTTTGACCAAGCCCATGCGTTTTACGAACGCTATGGTGGCGTGACCTTGATTGCTGCGCGTTTCATGCCTTTTGTGCGTACCTTTGCCCCCTTTGTGGCAGGCGTGGCACAGATGACGCGCCGCAAATTCACCTTTTTTGACGTCACGGGGGGGGCTTTGTGGGTGGGCGGCATCGTGACGGCAGGCTATTTCTTTGGCAACATTCCGTGGGTCAAAACCCATTTGGACAAAATCATTTGGGCCATGATTTTTATTCCGGGTGCCTTGGCCATTTATGGCTCGTGGAAGGCATCACGCTCAGCGCAAGTTAACGCTGAGCCAGCGAAGGCTGAATAAGTCTACTTGGCTTGTGCGTTAGAGCCCGCGCTCTGCGCGACGCATGTCACGCAGCATGAACAAATACAAACTCTCCACTTTGTCACGCGCCCAAGGCGTTTTACGCAAAAACTTGAGGCTCGAACCCACGCTCGGGTCATGCGTGAAGCAACGGATGTTGATGCGGTTGCCCAAATCTTCCCAGCCGTAATAGTCGGCCAGATCGGTGACGATTTTTTCAAGCGTCACCCCATGCAAAGGGTTCTTGGGTTGTGCGGGTGCGTCTGCCATGCTTTAGGTGTTGCGTGTCTTGGCCAGCGGCGGGTTGCGTGAGAAATAGCGCTCAATGCCTTTCATCAGTGCATCGGCCAAGTCGTTTTGGTATTGCGGGCTGACCAAACGTTTTTCTTCTTCGGGGTTGCTGATGAAGGCGGTTTCCACCAACACGCTGGGAATGTCGGGCGCTTTCAGCACGGCAAAGCCCGCTTGCTCGACGCGGCCTTTATGTAGCTTGCCAATGTGTTTGATTTGTCCCAGCATCGCGCTGCCGAGTTTGAGACTGTCTTTGATTTGCGCCGTCGTGCTCATGTCCAGCAGGGCGCGTTGCACAGCCGCATCTTGGCTTTTGATGTTCAAGCCGCCAATCAAATCAGCCCGGTTTTCTTGCTTGGCCATCCACTTCGCAGCAGCACTCGACGCTGCGCCGTCGCTCAGCGCAAATACACTGGCACCTTTGGCATCAGGCGTTTGAAAGGCGTCGGCATGGATGCTGATGAACAAATCGGCTTGGACGCGTCTGGCTTTTTCCACGCGCTGCTGAAGCGGCACAAAGTAGTCGGCATCACGTGTGAGGTAGGCCCGCATGGGCAAGTTGCCGTGCTTGGTTTTGATGGTGGTCGTGTTGATGCGGTCACGCAAGCGATGCGCAATTTTCAGCACCACCTCTTTTTCACGTGTGCCGCTGGGGCCAATGGCACCTGGGTCTTCACCGCCATGGCCTGGGTCTAACGCCACGATGATGAAGCGCTCGTTGTCTTGGTTTTGATTCACCGATGCCGCCGTGGTGATGGGCGCAGACGCGGCAGATGCAGCAGGCGTGGGCAGTTCAGACGGTGCGTTGGGTTTGGCCATCAAGTCGCCCACGGGGTCGGTATGGGCGCCGAGCTTCGATGCGGGGGGCGGCGTGGGCGTGGCCGTCATGGACGGCGCGTTGTAGGTGGTGCCACCTTTGAGTTTGTCCACGATCAACGCTTCTAGCGGATCGGCCACATCGGAAGGGTAGAGGTCGAGCACCAAGCGGTGTTGGTATTGGGTGTTGCCTGTTTTGACTGGCTGCAAGTTGAACACCTGTGGCTTGACCATGCGGCGCAGGTCCAGCACCAAACGCACGGTTTTGTTGGCGTATTGCCCCACGCGTACACCCGTGATGTAGGGGTCATCTGAGCGTACTTTGCCCACCAGCTCTTTGAGGGCGGGGTTGAGGTCAATGCCCTCAATGTCCACGGCCAACCGCGGTGGGTTGGCCACGAAGATGGGCACGGTCTTGAGCGCTGTGTCGCTTTCAATCGTCACGCGTGTGTAGGCCGCAGCAGGCCACACGCGCACGGCCACAATGCTGGCACCCCACGCAATGTCAGCGCTGCCCAGTAGCAAAGCCAGCGAGCCGCCTTGCAGCAGGCTGCGGCGTTGAATGCCGCAATGGTTCTGGGGCTGGCCTTGACCGCCGTGGTGTTGCGTCATGCCACCAGCTCCTGTCCACACGGGGTGAGCGCTTTGATGGTCACTTGGCGTTGTTCGTCGTCATCCACTTGGATGTGGATTTCTAAGTCAGGGGTGGGCATCACGCCCGCGGCGTTTTGTGGCCATTCGCACAGCTTCAAACCCGCGCTGGCAAAGATGTCACGAAAGCCTGCGTCTTCCCATTCGCGGGGGTCGCTGAAGCGGTAAAAGTCAAAGTGCCACACCTCGCCCGCAGCTACGTTGTAGGGTTCGACCACCGCATAGGTGGGGCTCTTGATGCGACCCGTCACGCCCAAGGCGTGCAGCAGGTGGCGCACCAAGGTGGTTTTGCCTGCGCCCAAATCGCCGTGCAGAGCAATGCAAGCGTTCAAGTTGGCGCGTGTCAATGCGGCGGCCAGCTGCGTGGCAAACGCGGCGGTGGCGGCTTCATCGGGCCATACCAGAGTTTTTACAATGGGCGAATTATTCAAAGGTGTCCGTTGTCTATCGATTACCAATTGTTGCTTACGCAAATTCAGGCTCTAGGGCAATCACTGGGATTTTCGCAAATTGCGGTGGCCCCTTTGGATTTGTCTTCGGCTGAGCCGCATTTGCAGCATTGGCTGTCGCAAAACTTCCACGGCAGCATGGATTACATGGCCCGCCACGGCATGAAGCGCGCCCGCCCCGCCGAGTTGGTTCCTGGCACCTTGAGCGTGCTGACCGCCCGCATGAACTACCTGCCGCGTGACACCACCGAGGGCTGGCAAGACATGGAGTGGCAACGCCTGCGCAATCCGAATGAAGCGGTGGTCTCTGTCTACGCCCGAGGGCGTGACTACCACAAGGTCTTGCGTAACCGCCTCGACACATTGGCTCAGCAAATAGATGCTTTGCTGGCCGACACCTTGACGCCAGATGGTTTGGAATACCGCGCTTTCACCGACTCGGCCCCTGTGTTGGAGGCAGAACTGGCCACCCGCAGCGGCCAAGGTTGGCGCGGCAAGCACACGCTGGTGCTCAACCGTGAAGCGGGTTCGATGTTTTTCTTGGGCGAGATTTTTTTGAATGTGGCTTTGCCTGCGTCCGAGTCCACCAGTGCGCACTGTGGTCAGTGCACTGCATGCATCGACGTGTGCCCCACGCAGGCCATCGTCGCGGCGGGCTTGGTTGACGCGCGTCGCTGCATTTCGTATTTGACGATTGAGCATGATGGTGCCATTGACGAAGCCCTGCGCCCCCTGATGGGCAACCACATCTACGGCTGCGATGACTGCCAACTCATTTGCCCTTGGAACAAGTTTGCCCAAGCCTCTAGCTTGCCCGACTTTGATGTACGTGCAGGCTTGGTAGGGCAAGGCATGGTGCGCTTGTTGGCCTGGACAGAGGAAGAATTTCTGCGATACACCGAAGGCAGCCCCATTCGCCGCATTGGCCATGTGCGTTGGCTGCGTAACTTGGCGGTGGCCGCGGGCAACGCCTTGCGCCAGTCCGACGACGCAGCGCTTCGAGCCGCGCTGCAAGCTCACCTCACGCATGCGAGCGACGTGGTGCGTGAGCATGTGCAATGGGCGTTGGCGCAAACTGTGACCGAGTAATATCAAGCCATGGCATTTCTCACCCGTTTGATCTTCGCGCTGATTGGCATGGCATTCGCTGTGTTGTTTGCCGTCGGCGTTTTGTGTTGGTTGGCCTTGTATGTGGTGTTTGCCTGTTTGCGTTGGCTGGTGACGGGACAAAAGCCACAAGTGCTGCTCATGTGGCAACAAATTCAGGCCATGCGAAAAGGCATGCAGCCTGGTCAAGGTGCCACTTGGGCTAGCTGGTCACGCAGCAGCGATGGGCAGTGGCATGAAGCGCATGGCCATGCGCAACGCTCTGGCGATTCGTCGGACGTGATCGAAGATGTGGTGGTGCGCGAAATTCACCCCACACGTCAGCTGCCCAAAGACTGACGGTTTTTTGCAAACCTCACATGATGCGAAGCTTGGTTACTGCGTGTTGGGTTGCCCCGACATCAACGCGCGATTGGCTTTGATCGCTTGTCCCAACTCTATGACAGCCAGTGCGTAGTAGCTGCTCCAGTTGTAACGCGTGACCACATAAAAGTTGTCGGTGCCTGCCACATAGCTCGGTGGCTCATCGCCATTGAACAGCTCTACCAAGGCCAGTTGACCGTTGTGCTTTTGCGCTGGCTCATCCAGCACCGCACCTTTGGCGGTGAAGTTGCTCACACTGAACGACGGCAAGATGTCGGGGGCCAGCAGACTAGGCTTGTCTAGGCGGGCTTCATCAAAGCTCACAGGGTAGTGGGTGGGCATGCCAGTTTGCCAGCCGAAGGCTTTGAAGTAATTGGCCACAGAGCCAATCGCATCGACAGGGCTATTGCGTAGGTCAATGCGGCCATCGCCATCAAAGTCCACTGCAAATTTGGCCACGCTAGACGGCATGAACTGTGGCCAGCCCATGGCGCCTGCAAAGCTGCCTGTGGCGCTTGCATCGCCTTGGCTGTGCGCTTGTGATAAGAAATGACCCAACTCAGATTTGAAAAACGCTTGGCGCTCAGTAGCGCGTGGGTGTGCAGATGGGAAGTTGAGGGTGAGCGTGGTCAAGGCGTCGAGCACGCGGTAGTTGCCCATGTTTTGGCCGTAGAAGGTTTCTACACCGATGATGCCCACCACCATTTCGGCGGGGACGCCATAGGTTTGCTCAGCACGGGAGAGGGCGCTTTGGTAGGTTTGCCAAAACTGTGTGCCAGCCTCGATGCGTCGGTTTTCAATGAAGCGTTCGCGGTAGGCGCGCCAGTTTTTCGCGGTGGGCACGGCGGGCGGCAACACCATCTTGGGCACACCTTTGAGGTGTTGTGCTTTGCTGATTTGCTCGCGTACCCAGGCTTTGGGGAGGTGGTATTGCTGGGCCAGTTCATCCGCCAGTGCCATGACTTCAGGGGTTTTTCCATAAGCCGCGCCACGGTTAGAGGCTTGTTTGGCGACGGCTTTGTGCGCAACGGGTTTGTGCGCTTTGGTATGGGATTTGGCGGCAGCTACGCCTGCAAAAACGGTCAACAGTAGCAGGGTGGCAGTGATTTGACGTAACGCAAGAGTTGGCTGCAAAGCCATATTAAACGGGGCGGTATGTGTTTTCACGCAGTGTTGGCAAGGAAAAAAGCAAGGTCTACATGGTAAGCTGACTCGAAGAAGAACCGAGGCAGACGAGATGAGCAAAACAGGTTATTACACGCATCCCCTGTGCATGAAGCATGAGATGGGAGAAGGGCACCCCGAGTGTCCCGAGCGACTCAGCGCCATCCAAGATCGTTTGCTCATCAGTGGCGTAGATTTGGGTCTTACCCCCATCGAAGCGCCTGAAGCGCCTTTGGCTGATATTGAGCTGGCCCATGACCGCATGTACATCGCTTCCCTGCGCGGTTTGTCAGATCAGTTGGTGGAAGACATGGCCGCAGGTGGCCCTGCTTATGGGCACTTGGATTCAGACACCAACATCAACAGCTACACATGGAAGGCGGCCTTGGCTTCTGCAGGGGCTGCTGTTGCCGCCACTGACGCAGTGATTGCGGGTGAGTTGAGCAACGCGTTTTGTGCCATTCGTCCACCAGGTCACCATGCCGAGCGCAACAAGGCAGGGGGCTTTTGTTTTTTCAACAACATCGCCATTGCGGCCAAGTACGCGCTTGAGCGTCATGGTTTGAAGCGTGTGGCGGTGGTGGATTTTGATGTGCACCATGGCAATGGCACGGAAGACATCCTCAGTGGCGACGACCGCGTGTTGATGGTCAGCTTCTTTCAGCACCCGTTTTATCCGCACAGTGGTACCGAGCATCCCGCTGCCAATATGCTGAATATTCCAGTGCCTGCCTACACCAAAGGCATGGAAGTGCGTGACTTGATCGAGACACACTGGGTGCCTCGCCTAGAAGAATTCAAACCTGAAATGATTTTCATCAGCGCGGGTTTTGATGCGCACCGTGAAGACGACATGGGCCAAATGGGGCTGGTCGAGCAAGACTACGCTTGGATCACCCACCGACTGCGTGACATAGCGGCGCGTCATGCGAAAGGGCGCATCGTGTCTTGCCTTGAGGGCGGCTACGATTTGAGCTCGCTGAGTCGCAGCGTCGAAGCGCATGTGCGCGTACTGGCCGATATTTGATCCATGAATGAATTGCAAGAGTTGCTGCTGGATTTGCAAAGTCCAGCCATCGTGTTAGAGCTCGCTGGTCTGGCGGTGTGTTTGGCCCTGTCGTGGGTTTTGAGTTGGGCTTTGGGGCGTCACTCGACGGCGCGTGGCTCTATTTTGTTTGGCCGTCGTGTGATGGATGGCGTGTTGTTTCCCGCATTGGCCTTGCTGCTGACGTATGGCTTGAAGCTGGTGCTCATCAAGGTTCAGCGTGTTTCAGTGCTCAAAGTGGCTTTGCCTGTGTTGGTGTCACTGGTGTTGATTCGTTTGATTGCGCGGGTCTTGGCAGCGGTGTTCCCGCACTCACGCGGTGCACGCATCTTGGAGCAGGTGGTGTCGTGGCTAGCTTGGGGCTTGGTCGTGTTGTGGGTCACAGGCTTGTGGTCGCCCCTGATGGACGAACTCGACAGCTTGGAGTTCATGCTGGGCAAAACGCGCATCAGCGTGACCCATGTGTTTGAGGTGGTGTTCACTTCAGGCTTGGTGCTGGTGTTGGCGCTTTGGTTGTCGGCCACCTTAGAGCAACGCGTGCTCAACCGCGCATTTGAAGATTTGTCCATGCGCAAAGTCGCAGCCAATGCCTTACGCGTGCTGTTGCTGGTCATCGGCACTTTGTTTGCGTTGTCCTCGTTGGGTTTTGACCTCACGGCGTTGTCGGTATTGGGTGGCGCTTTGGGGGTGGGGATTGGCTTTGGCTTACAAAAGTTAGCCGCCAACTATGTGAGTGGCTTTGTCATCTTGCTGGAGCGCTCGCTGCGCATTGGTGATTTTGTGCGTGTCGATGGTTTTGAGGGGCGCGTGACCGACATCAAAACCCGCTACACCTTGGTGCGTGCCAGCAACGGCAGTGAATCGGTGGTGCCCAACGAGTTGCTTTTGACGCAACGTGTGGAGAATTTGTCGCTCGAAAGTCGCCATTTGCTTCAGACCTGTACGTTTTGGGTGGGTCTGGAAAGCGATGTAGAGCGCGTGCAAGATCTGTTAACCCAAGCGGTCATTGGGGTGGCGTGGGTGTTGCCTGAACCTGCGCCTCAAGCATTGTTGGCCGAGGTAGCACCGCAGGGTTTGCGTTTTAACCTTAATTTTTGGATGGAAGATCCTGTCAATGGCCAGTCTTTGACCCGTTCTCGTGTCAATATTGCAGCCTTGAGCGCTTTGCGCGCAGCAGGTGTGGTCATGGTGCATTCGCCGCAAGAGGTGGTTTTGCGCCACCCCGCTTAAGTTTTTCCTAGGGACTTCCCTAGAAAAGCACGGTCGTTCGATAAAAATGCTGCTTTGATCTCTACAATGTTACGTTTACGTAAACGTCAATCTGTTTAATTCTAAAAATTGGAGCTTTTGCCATGAAAGTTTTGGTCGCTGTCAAACGCGTGGTGGACTACAACGTCAAGGTCCGC
>JACCDN010553535.1_pt1 | contig 11854 bp, 12 predicted proteins | sample 7441691 | NCBI WGS metagenome assembly JACCDN01 (sample SAMN15323439, study PRJNA562643) | freshwater metagenome | isolation source: river surface water | place: USA:Blue River Watershed | collected 2017-08-16
GCGCAGTTTTTCAGCGATCACATGTTGGCCAAAGTAATCCACTTCAACGGTATGAAGTGCATATTTTTTCTTCCACCAGTTATGTTTTTCTTCAGAAGGTACTACCCCCACAATTTGCTTAGCTGCTAAAAGACCATAGATATAGGCGCGATCACTGGGTTGCGTAATGATGGCTAAGTCATAGCGACGGAATAATTGAAAAAACTGTTTTAGATACTCACCCCAACGCGGTCTAGTCGAAGAGCCTATTAAACGGTCTAGATGGGGATTGCCAAAGAGCATCGGCAAACTCGCCGAGTAGCCGAAAAAATCTATTTTGGCTTGAGGCCAAAGACGATGAGTGGCCTCAATGAGCGGGGTAGTGATGAGGGTGTCGCCAATTTGCCGGGTGGCGATAATCAATATGCGTTTCATGCTTGTTTCTTAGCCAAAATTTTGGCGCGCACAATCGCTGCGTTCTTTTCAGCGGTAGCCCGATCTTGCATTTTGTGCCACAAATGAAAGACTTCTGTAGCAAAAGCCCCTGATTTACGAATCACGCCAGCGTCTTGTAGGCGAAAGACAAAATCAGCATCCTCATGGCCCCAACCTGTGAGGCTCTCATCAAAGCCACCCATTGCGCGTGCATCAGATGTCCAGCACGCCATATTGCAACCTTTGATTCGTCGCCACTCAAACTTTTTATAGTAACGCCATGGGTGATTGGGTAACTTAAGAAGTAGTGGAAGTAATTTATTAATCTTGTTGTGTAAGCGCCATTGCCAAACGGATCTCAATACATCACTGATCGGTTGCTTGATCAGCTTGGTTTGTACCAACTCATTTTTTAAGCCTTCACTTGTCAAAATGCGGCTACCGGTCACTAAACAGTGAGGCTCAGCCAAGCGGCGGTGTTGGGCTATAAAGTCATTTTGCACGATGCAGTCACCATCTAAAAAGACTAAATAATCGCCTTGTGCAGCAGCTATCCCTTGATTGAGGATGAGGGATTTTCTGAAGCCGATATCTTCTTGCCAAAGATGTTTGATGGGAACTGGAAAATCAAGTTGTTCTTTCTCAATCAATGCGCGGGTACTTTCACCTGAACCATCATCTGTAATGATGATTTCAAAATCTAGATCGGTTTGTTCTCGTAAGGAGTTAAGGCAAAGTTGTAGAGCTTCAGGCCAGTTATAGGTGGCTAGTAAAACACTAATTAAACGGGGTGTTTGAGCAGGCATCTGAATCAAGAATCTTTACTTGACGTTATTTTATTAGCTGGATTTTGACCTAGCTGCCAAATTTTCAAGTAGCGGTAATAAGTGCCATGTGCGTTGGATAAGGCGAGTGCAAAACCTTGTGGACCATCTAAGAAGCCCAGGCGTAAGAGGTAGGTTCTGATAAATGCCCAGCAGCCTCGCAGAAAGGCGCCACTGACAGTCGAGCGACGTCCTTGTGCAAACGCTTGTTCTGCTGCAGCACTAGAGTATTTGTTGATTTTTTCTAATACTTGCTCGGTATTCATGAAGCTATAGTGCAAGAAATGATTTTTTAAGTGGCCAGCAGTGCCCGCCTGTATGAGTTGCACTGTTTCATGAACGATATGTTCTGTAAATCTAGCCTGCCCACGACGAAACAGACGTAAGACATAATCGGGATACCAGCCTGAGTGGCGCATAAAACGTCCACAGTACCAAGATAGTCTGGGAATCATATAAGCAGCAGAGGCTTCTGAGTTGGCAGTGATTGCCAAAATCTCAGCTTGTAATTCTGGGGTGACACGCTCGTCTGCATCAATCGATAACACCCAATCACCGGTAGCTAAATCTAAAGCACGGTTTTTTTGAGGGCCAAACCCGGGCCAATCGCTTGTAATCGTGACTTTCGCCCCCATTTGTTGCGCGATTTCCACAGTTTTGTCGCTACTTTGGCTATCTACGACGATAATCTCGTTAGCGAATGAGACGCTCTGTAAGCAAGCTTGGATATTAGCGGCTTCATTCTTGGTAATTAAGATAACGGATATGCTCATGGGGCGATGTTAGCACCGTGTGGGGTACGATTGCGGGTATGGATCAAAAAAGTATCAATTTAAAAACACAAACGGCTTTAGTCCGTATTCTCAAATACGCGATCCCCCACAAAGTGGCGGCTGTTTGCGCATTGATCGGCCTCGCTATTGTAGCGGCCAGCGAAACTGCCATTCCAGCTCTGCTCAAGCCGCTTTTGGATAAAGGTTTCACCGGTAATTTAGACCATGCCCTCTGGCGTGTTCCCGCCTTTTTAGTGGGTTTGGCATTTATTCGTGGGATTGCCCAGTTTGGCTCTAACTACGCTTTGAGCCATATTACTAATTCAGTCTTATTGAAGTTGCGTGAGCAAATGTTCAACCGTCTTTTGCAGGCACCGGCTGACATTTATCAAAGTCGCTCAGCCGCTTCTTTAATCAACGCTGTAGTTTTTGAAGTCAATGCTGTTTTGCAAGTCATTACCAGTATTGCCATGAATCTCGTCAGAGACAGTCTCACGGTCTTGGGCTTGATGCTTTATCTCTTTTATTTGAACTGGCGCCTTACCTTGCTGATCATGATCATCTTCCCGATTTTGGGCTTAATGGTCACTATTATTAATAAGCGCTTAAGACGCTTACATAAAGTTCACCAAGATATGACCAATGAGTTGTCCTACGTTGTAGAAGAGACAGTGGGGGGCTATAAGGTCGTCAAATTGCACGGTGGCCAGACTTATGAGAAAAATCGTTTTCAGGAGATTGCCAATAAATTGCGCCGCTATTCCATGAAAATCGCAGTTGCTGGTGGCCTCAATCAGCCGATCACGCAATTTGTAGCCTCGATTGCACTCTCTGGAGTTCTCCTAGTGGCTTTATTCCAGTCATCGATGGCTGAGACAACGGTCGGTGGCTTCGTGGCTTTTGTGACAGCGCTAATTTTGATTATTTCCCCGCTCAAGCATCTCGCTGATATTAATCAGCCTCTGCAAAGAGGGGTGGCTGCCGCAGAGATGATCTTTAAGCTCATGGATCAACCGATTGAAGAAGATCAGGCACGTCGTCAAGACGCGATCAAGCTCGCGCGCGCCCAAGGTGAAATTCAGTTCTCAGGGGTCGGTTTTACCTATCTCAACCAGGCTTATGAAGAAGATCCGGCGCAAGCTCAAAGTCGTGAAGCATTAAAAGAGGTCTCACTCACCATTCGCGCAGGAGAAGTCGTGGCTTTTGTGGGCCCTTCGGGTAGCGGTAAATCGACCTTAGTCAATTTATTGCCACGCTTTTTTAATCCGAGTGCCGGACAAATTTTGCTCGATGGGATCGATATCCAGACCATTGAACTCAAAGATCTGCGTCGCCAAATGGCTTTTGTCAGCCAGGACGTGGTTCTCTTTAATGACACGATTGCAGCTAACGTCGCCTATGGTGCCACAAGTGCTGCAGAGATTGACCGTCAGAAAGTCTTGCAGGCTTTACAAGCGGCCAATCTAGGCTCTTTGATACAAGAACTGCCACAAGGTATCGATAGCGAGATTGGCGATAACGGTAACCGTCTCTCAGGCGGTCAGCGCCAACGACTAGCGATTGCACGTGCCATCTATAAAGACGCTCCCATCTTGATCTTGGATGAAGCGACTTCAGCCTTGGATTCTGAGTCTGAGCGTCAAGTGCAAGAAGCTCTAGAGACTCTCATGAAGGGCAGAACTACGCTAGTCATCGCGCATCGCTTATCGACTATTGAAAATGCCAATCGCATTGTCGTTTTAGATCATGGTCGCGTGGTTGAGCAAGGTAGCCATCAAGAGCTCATCAGTAGCAACGGCTTGTATGCCAGCCTACATCGCTTGCAGTTTTCGCAAGCGAGTTAATTAAGAACGATATCGTATTGTTCTTGATTAAAGCTGGCTTCGGCTTGAAGTCGCACGGGCTTGCCAATAAAGTCGATCAACTGCGCTAGGTGAACACTATCTTCTTCCAAGAAGCGATCAATCACATCGGGGCTCGCCACAATGCGGAATTCTCGCGGATTGAACTGGCGATGCTCCCGAATCACTTCACGCAAAATGTCATAACACACGCTTTGTGCGGTTTTGGTCTGTCCTTTACCTGCGCAGACGTGACAAGGTTCGCACAGTAAGTGCGCTAAAGATTCACGAGTGCGCTTACGCGTCATTTCGACTAAGCCTAAGCTTGAAAAAGGATTAATAGTGGTGCGTATGCGATCACGCGCTAAATGTTTACGCAGCTCTTCAAGCACCATATCTTGGTGCTCCTTAGTGTGCATATCAATAAAGTCAATGATGATGATGCCGCCAAGATTACGCAGACGTAATTGTCTTGCAATAGTCTGGGCCGCCTCAAGATTGGTTTTGTAGATGGTGTCATCAAAGGTCTTGGCACCTACAAAGCTGCCTGTATTGACATCAATCGTGGTCATTGATTCTGTTTGATCAATCATCAAATACCCCCCGGACTTCAGGTCTACACGGCGACCTAGGGCGCGATTGATTTCAGATTCGGTATCGTACAAATCGAATAAAGGACGCTCCCCTCGATACAAGACCAACTTTTGAGTTTGATCGGGGGTGTAACGTTTAGAAAATTCACTGAGTTTTTCAAAGTTCTCAGCTGAGTCAATTCTGATTTGTGTTGTGGCCTCACCAGCAAGGTCGCGCAACACCCGCTCTGCTAAGCTTAAATCTTGATGAAGTAGGCTAGGGGCAGGCTTTTGCTGAGTGCCTGCTTGTATCGTTGTCCAAGTCGCTTGTAAATAACGTAAATCGTTGATGAGCTCATCATGGGGTGCATCTTCAGCACTGGTGCGAATAATGAAACTCCCAGAGACCTTGGGGCAGTGTTCAGCCATGAGACCATGCATCACTGTTTTGAGTCGCTCACGTTGTTCTGCAGATTCAATTTTCTGAGAGATTGCAATTTGACCCTCTTGGCTTTCTTGAGGGAGATATACCAAGTTACGTCCAGCAATACTGATGTGTGTTGTTAGTCGTGCCCCTTTGGTACCCAATGGATCTTTGAGGGCCTGTACTAATAAAGTCTGCCCTTCAAAAACAAGTTTCTCAATTGGCAGGTTCTCGCTTTGAGAACTTTTCGGGATCCATAAGTCGGCGACATGTAAAAAAGCAGCACGCTCAAGACCAATATCTATAAACGCTGACTGCATACCCGGTAACACACGAGTGACTTTGCCAAGGTAGACATTACCGACAATCCCGCGATTTTGCGCACGTTCAACATGAAGTTCTTGCACGACTCCATATTGAATAATCGCAACACGAGTCTCTTGCGGGGTGATATTGATGAGGATTTCTTCGGTCATGCGTCTATTATGCTTGTATCTATCAGTGATACGTATGCTTATCCGTACTGTCGTAGTGCATAAGATACTTTAAAGTGATCGAGTAGTTGCGCACATTGATGCACGCATAAACCCATGATGCCTGAGTAGCTGCCCTTGATTTCAGTGACAAACGAGCCGGCGAGCCCTTGGATGCCATAGGCACCTGCTTTGCCCATATATTCTCCACTAGCCAAATAGGCCTTGATATGTGCATGACTCAAGTCCATGAAAGTCACTTGTGAGGCAGATACTTGTAGAGCTCTTTGCGAAGACGTGCCAAGCGCCATAGCGGTATAAACCCAATGTGTTCGACCTGAGAGCAGCTCGAGTATCTGCTGAGCATGAGCTGCATCATCGGCCTTACCCAGAATCAAATCATGGGGTGCAGCCATATCCTCGGCCAAGAGGGCAACGGTTGTATCCGCACACAAAATGGGTAAATCTGGCAGCTTGCGCTGGGCTTGTCGTTGTATGGCCGCGTCTAATTTGAGCTGTGTGACCCTCATGACATAGTCTTGGGCACGCTCACCGGGTATGAGGCTCTCTAAGCTTTCAGCATCCTCGCTAGGGTCAGGCAGTAATAACTCATAACTCACCCCCAGTTGCTTTAATAATTCTTGGCGGCGAGGACTTTGCGAGGCGAGATAAATCTGTTTATACACGGTGGTAGGGATGGCCTTGTAAGATCGTCCAGGCACGATACAGTTGCTCGATAAGGAGTAGCTTCGCCATGGCATGTGGCAGCGTCAGGCTCGATAAGCGTAAGGTCAGTTGCGCTTCTTTCTTGAGTTCAGGGTCTAGACCATCAGCGCCACCAATTAAGAGCGTGACATCTTGGCCTAGGGTACGCCAGTGGGCTAATTGCTCAGAAAGTGCTTGAGTCGATACATCTTTGCCGCGCTCATCAAGCGCTACGATGTATGAACTCTTAGGGATGGCTTCTCTGATCTTTTGCGCTTCTTTAGCCGGATTAATCTCTGGCTTGAGTTCTTTAAGAACCATGGCGCAATCAGCGGGCATGCGTTTGACGTAGTCTGCGATTGCATCGCTGGCCCAAGAGGGGAGTTTGTGATGAACGCTAATAATATGAAGTTTCATGAGCGTATTGCAGATGAAAGAGGGGCGTTCATCACTACGCAGGTGTGTGCTTATTCGTTTTCGTCAGCGTCATCGCTAGCAAAGCGCTTCGATGGTTTACCGCCACCAAGTTTGACGCGAACAGGCTTATCGCCCCACATACCTTCGAGTTGATAGTAGGAACGCAACATGGGTTGCAAGATGTGCACGATGATGTCGCCGCAGTCGACCAGGACCCATTCCCCGGTTTCCATGCCTTCGACAGAGATCACCTCGCCGCCTTTTTCTTTGACAGCCTCTTTGACTGACATCGCTAAGGCTTTGGTCTGGCGATTACTATTGCCTGTGGCAATAATCACGCGATCAAATAAATCACTTAATTTAGTGGTATCAAAGACACGGATATCTTGTGCCTTTACATCTTCTAAGGCATCAATAATCGTACGTTGTAGTTTGCGTAAGTCCATGCTTAACCATTTCTATATAAATCGTGTTGCTCGATATATTCGAGCACCTGTGGCGGTATGCCGTCATAGACCGCATCATTCCAAGTCGTCTTTGCTAATGCGGGGCGTAAATCACTGGAGGCTAAATCAATTTGGAGTTCACGATCGAGCCAAACTGAGCCTGATGGGGCAGATTGTAACAATGTGGGGTCGCTAGCCATCTTATTAGCTAATAGTCCAGTCGCTGGTGCCTCGGGATGTTTGCCTGGACGGCTCGCAATTGCTAAATGGACGTAATCGGTTAATTGTTGCCAGTCATTCCAAGTATGTAGATGTGCCCAGCTGTCTTCACCCATTAAAAATGAGAGTGAAGTCTCAGGGCCATAGAGTGCTCTTAACTCTTTCACTGTATCGATCGTGTAGCTTGGACCCTGGCGATCCATTTCAAGGGTGCTAATTTCGATTTTGGTATAGATGTGATGATCTAAAAATAAATCGTGCAAAGTCTCAACCGCATATTCACTCATGGCTAGGCGTGCTTGCGCAGAAGTGACCCCTTCTTTTTGCCATGATTGACCGGTGGGTAACCAGATGATTTGATCGAGTTGCAATAAACGCGAAAAATGCTCGGCCAAACGCAGGTGACCCCAATGCGGAGGATCAAAAGTGCCTCCTAAAATACCGACGCAGCGACGTTTATTCAAGACGTAATCCAATCGCGTGCTGGCAAAAAGTCGGTATAGAGTTGCGCCTCTTTAGAGCCTGGTTCAGGTTTCCAGTCATAGCCCCAGCGCACGATTGGTGGCATGGACATCAAAATAGATTCAGTTCGGCCGCCCGATTGCAAACCAAAGAGGGTGCCACGGTCAAAAACTAGATTGAACTCGACATAGCGACCGCGACGGAAAGCTTGAAATTCACGTTCACGTTCCCCATAGGGATCGTCTTTATGTTTTTTCACAATCGGTAAATAGGCTTCGATGAAGGCATCGCCCACAGAGCGGGTCATAGCAAAACTCTTTTCAAAACCTAATTCACTGAAGTCATCATAGAAGATGCCACCAATACCACGAGCTTCACCGCGATGTTTTAAGAAAAAGTATTCGTCGCACCATTTTTTAAAGCGCGGGTGTAAATCAGAGCCATAGGGCTGAAGTGCGTTTTGACAAGTTTGATGAAAGTGACGACAGTCAGCGACATCCCCGTAGTAGGGGGTGAGATCCATGCCGCCACCAAACCACCAAACAGGCTCTTGATTGGCAGCGACGGCCACAAAGCAACGCACATTGAGGTGCACGGTCGGGATATAGGGATTGCGCGGATGAAAGACCAATGACACACCCATCGCTTCAAAACTACGACCCGCTAGTTCTGGACGATGTGCTGTAGCTGATGGCGGCATGGCAGCGCCGCGTACATGAGAAAATCCTACGCCACCGCGCTCGAGAATGTTGCCTTCTTCGAGGATGCGAGAGCGACCATCGCCTTTGAGTGGCGCATCTTCAGGCTTAGTCCATTGATCTTCGATAAATGCTTTGCCATCGAGCTCGCCCATTGCAGTCGTAATGCGATCTTGTAGTCCAAGAAGATAGTCTCGGATAGCCGCTGTATTGATTGTCGTACTCATGCGTTTTCGTGAGCCTTTAATTAGAGTGCGCGATAGCCAATATCGTTACGGAATTGTGCGCCATCAAAGCGAATTTGGCGAACGGCCTCATAGGCTTTTTGTTGTGCACCTTTGACAGTGTGATCTAGACCAACTACACACAAGACACGTCCACCTGAGGTCTTCAAGACAGCACCATCTAATTGGGTGCCTGCGTGGAAGGTCACGTGATCAGGACCGTCTGCAGGGATACCTGTTATGACATCTCCTTTGCGGGGTGTCTCAGGATAGTTGTGGGCAGCCATAACAACTCCGAGGGCTGTGCGTGGATCCCAGTCGAGTTCTACTTGATCAAGATGTCCATCAATCGCTGCCTCTAGGACGCTCACGAAGTCGCTGCGTAAGCGGGCCATGATCGGTTGTGTCTCTGGGTCACCCATACGGCAATTAAATTCCAGGGTCTTGGCCTTGCCAGAGCTATCAATCATCAGACCTGCGTATAAGAAGCCGGTATAAGGAATGCCATCGGCGGCCATTCCTTTTACAGTAGGCAGAATAATTTCTCGTAAAGCCCGTGCGTGGATTTCTGGGGTTACCACAGGAGCTGGTGAGTAGGCGCCCATGCCACCGGTATTGGGTCCTTGATCCGCATCGAGCAAACGTTTGTGATCTTGGCTAGTAGCGAGAGCAAGAACATTCTTACCGTCGACCATCACAATGAAACTTGCTTCTTCACCCACTAAAAATTCTTCAATCACAACGCGTGCACCGGCGTCGCCTAATTTGTTATCAGAGAGCATCATGTCAACCGCTGCGTGAGCTTCTGCCAGTGTCATAGCCACCACTACACCTTTGCCTGCGGCTAAGCCATCGGCTTTGATCACAATCGGCGCACCCTGCGCATCAATATATGCATGAGCAGCCGTGATATCTGAGAAGGTCTGATATTGGGCGGTTGGGATGCCATGGCGTTGCATAAACGCTTTAGCAAAATCTTTAGAAGATTCGAGTTGGGCCGCTTTTTGTGTGGGGCCAAAAATACGTAAACCACGACTGCGAAACACGTCCACAATACCTGCAGCTAGTGGCGCTTCAGGACCTACCACCGTTAAATGAATATTCTCATTTTGGGCAAAGTCAGCTAAAGCATTTAGGTCCGATAGATTTAAGTTCTCAATACCCATCTTCTCGGCCGCAGCACTGGCAGTGCCGCCATTGCCGGGTGCAACGAATACTTTTTGTACTTTGGGTGATTGGGCAATCCGCCAAGCGAGGGCATGCTCACGACCACCAGAACCAATAACTAAAATCTTCATAACATTCTCAATATCAATAATAATTTTTACGACTTACTCGTCTAATGAGGCATTGGTAAATACTTCTTGCACATCGTCTAGGGCTTCTAGAGCATCGAGTAGTTTTTGCATCTTTTGGGCATCCTCACCCGCTAGTTCGGTTTCATTGTCAGGACGCATGGTGACTTCACCTAACTCAGGAGCAAAACCTTTCGCAATCAATGTTTCACGGATGCCGGCAAACTCATAAGCGGGTGTGATGACCTCAATAGAACCATCGTCTTGAGTCACTACATCATCAGCGCCCGCTTCCAGGGCTGCTTCCATAAGGGCGTCTTCGGCGGTGCCTGGCGCAAAAAACATGCGACCGCAATGTTTGAACATAAAGGCAACAGAGCCATCCGTGCCCAAATTCCCCCCATGCTTAGAAAAAGCATGACGTACTTCAGCAACTGTACGGGTACGGTTGTCAGTGAGCGTATCCACAATCACTGCTGCACCCCCAATGCCATACCCTTCATAGCGAATCTCTTCGTAGTTCACGCCTTCGAGTGAGCCGGTGCCACGTGCAATTGCACGTTGCACGTTATCACTGGGCATATTGGCATCTTTGGCTTTATCAATGGCAAGACGCAAACGTGGATTGGCCGCTAAATCACCACCCCCTAATTTGGCGGCGACTGTGATCTCGCGAATTAACTTTGTCCAAATCTTGCCGCGTTTTTCATCTTGGCGACCTTTGCGATGCTGAATATTGGCCCATTTGGAATGACCCGCCATAAAACCCTTTCCTAGCCCTGAGTGATTGTCCTAGTTCGCTGACCGTCTATTTTTACGGTACATTGAGCGAAAAACTCAATTTTAGGCAAAATAAGCGCTTAAATTCGAAAAACATAAAAAGAATTATTCCGACAGGAGACAGACATGGCAGCAGAAAAAACCAAGGCTATACGTATTGCCCGTACTGGTGGTCCAGAAGTAATGGAGTGGGTCGAGGTAGATTTACCAGCGCTGGGCCCTAAAGATGTTCGGGTCAAGCACCATGCGGTGGGCCTTAACTATATTGATGTGTACTTCAGAACAGGTCTTTATCAGCAACCCATGCCCGGTGTTTTGGGTATGGAAGGGGCTGGGGTCGTTGAAGCTGTAGGCGAGCAGGTGACTTATGTCAAACCTGGGGATCGCGTCGCTTATGCAGGTAAGCCTCCTGGTGCCTATGCACAGGTGCGTGTGATGCCTCAAGATACTTTGGTGAAGTTGCCTGATGCGATTAGTTTTGAGCAGGGTGCGGCGATGATGTTACAGGGCCTCACTGTGCAATATCTATTACACGATAGTTATGCTGTAAAGCCCGGTGATTACGTTCTTTTCCATGCCGCCGCCGGTGGGGTGGGCACTTTTGCCTGTCAATGGCTCAAGGCTTTGGGCGCCAATATCATTGGCACGGTCGGTTCCCCAGAAAAAGCTGAATTAGCCAAATCCTATGGTTGCCAACACACGATTTTGTACCGCCAAGAAGACTTCGTAAAACGCGTACAAGAGATCACTGATGGCAAGGGTTGCGCGGTGGTTTATGACTCAGTAGGTAAGGATACCTTCTTGAAGTCGCTAGATTGTTTGCGTCCACGCGGCACGATGGTGGTTTACGGTAATTCCTCAGGGCCTGTGGATCCCGTTGATGTCGGCCTATTAGCCGGTAAGGGTTCATTACGCCTGACGCGCCCCACATTGATGACCTATGTGCATGATCGCAGCCTCTTAGAGCCGATGGCTGCTGATTTATTTAAACAAGTGATTGATGGCAAAATCAAAGTAGAAATTAATCAGCGTTATGACTTGGCCAATGTTGTGCAAGCCCATCAAGATTTAGAGGCGCGTCGCACCACAGGTTCAACGATTTTGTTACCTTAAGTCGCAGGGATACTTGTATGAGTACGATTGCGTTTATTGGTTTAGGAAATATGGGTCGACCGATGGTTGGCCATCTCATCAAGGCGGGTCATGTTTTACGACTGTATGCTCGCCGCCCTGAGGTGTATCAGAGTGAAGCAGCTGATCTAATTGCGCAAGGTGCAGTGGCTTGCC
>JACCDN010173561.1_pt1 | contig 11852 bp, 16 predicted proteins | sample 7441691 | NCBI WGS metagenome assembly JACCDN01 (sample SAMN15323439, study PRJNA562643) | freshwater metagenome | isolation source: river surface water | place: USA:Blue River Watershed | collected 2017-08-16
ACTACAGACCATCCAAGATGTGTATAATAACTCACAATAATGGGATCATATGTAAATAAATAAAGTTTCTTAAAACCTAAATCTCGTGCTTTTTGTTTTGTAACTTCAATAAGCATTTTCCCAACACCTCGCTTTTGGTGGTGCGGATCAACAATAAGTGCTGAAATCCATGGTGACAGATCCGATCTGATACCATCATTCATTTGTAAAGAACAAGAACCAACAAGCATACCGTTATAAAAAGCAACATAGACTGCTAATGCAGAAGTCAATAATTCATAATACCATTTTTCTACTGTTGCAGTTTGAGTTTCTGGAGACCACTTTTTCCCAAGCGTTTCGTACCAAATAGTAACAAGCTGTGGAATAACTTTTGAGTGATTATTAAGAAGATCGATAGTAATCATAAAACCTTTGTAAACGGTCGAGGATCAAAAAAAAGTTCAAGTCGAACAATAAGGTTATCTTGAAAATGCATAAGCACAGCGGTTCGCAAAAAACCAATAGGTGATGGGCAATCTAAGTCGTACACCAACATTACTTTATCGTCAGAGCTACAAGTAGTTTGTATAGTCAACGTTTTAAAAACAGTCATAAATCCTTTAACTGCATTCAAAACGGATTCTTTACCTACAATATTAATAAATGGACTTATAAAATGAATATTAGGATGTAGACAGTTCGCGACGGAAGCTAAATCTTTAGCATTAACTGCCAAGTAATAATTTTTTGCGACATGTATATTTTTTCCAGACATTTTTTCTCCTAAACAATTATTCATTTTTTAGTTATACATACTACTATCTTCTCTAATATATTAATTTGTAAAAAACCACCTTAAACGGTGAATGCTCGCACCGCACCAACAAGCACCGTTACGGCCTGCTGAGCACGTAATACGGTGGAGCCTAAACTAACCGGTATAAAGTTGTTTTCTTGTAAAAATATCTTTTCTTGATCTGTAAAATCGGCTTCTGGACCTACTGCCAAGAGTATGTCTGCATCTTTAGGATGAGCTTTTAAGCAACTGAGTAATGTGCCACCACCTTGCAGCGCTACTATTTTTGTTGGAATTTTAGTGTGTGTAGCAACTGCTTCTATAAGTGTAACTGGCCCTGTGAGCGTAATAGGCACAAATTGTTTTGCCTGTTCTTGTGCTGCATGAATAATTTTTAATAACCGGTCATGATGCGCTTGCAGAAAGGCTGCTGCATGCGTTTTTTCTGTTTTAACTAACGCCAGTTCTGTAACGCCCAATTCTACTGCGCTGTAGATCGCTTCTTCTAACGCTTCTTTTTTAAGCACAGGTAACAGCAGCGTGATACGCGGTACCAGTCTAGTAGGAGTTATAACCTGCTCTATCTGACAGCTCACTGCTTTTTTAGTCATACTGTTAACCAGCACGCGCAGCACTTGTGTAGCAGAAAAAAGCGTCACACTATCGCCCACCGTTAAACGCAGTACATGCGTCATGCGGTGAACTGTATCCGGATCTTGCACTATTACTTCTTTACCCGTAGCACGCAACTCCGAAACGAACAGTGCAAATTCGTGGCTATTTTTTTGATACGACATAAGCAAGCCTTTTTTATGCTAATCCCGTAATAGTTGTATACATGTAGCGTAATGCAACACGTACATATCCTAAAACACCTGGGTATGTTTTTTTAATATCTGCTAAAGAAGCTACAGGAATATCTTCCAAATACTCATCTTCATTACCAAACAGCTCTTTTAAGTTGTCTGCGTCATCTGTCAAAACTGCCATGTCTTCAACTGACTCTTGTGGCTTTTCTGTAACAACTGACTGTTCTACAACTACTACTGGCATACCTTCACTGCTCTCTGCACAGATTGCACTACCTAAAACAAGGGAAGAAATTACTATTATTTTTTTCATGATGTACCTTTTTATACTTATGGTGAAATAAGAATCCTTAAGTATACCAAGAGAGTCTCGATTAAAAAAGGACAAATACATGAAAAACCAGTATCCCGTGGCACTTATTATCCTTGATGGCTTTGGATACCGCATACAGTCGGCATATAATGCCGTAGCGCAAGCGGACATGCCGTGGTTCCATTCTATGCTTGCACACTACCCATGGACAACGCTAGAAGCATCAGGCACCGCTGTTGGTTTACCTACAAATACTATTGGCAACTCTGAAGTTGGCCACATGACTATTGGTCTGGGCACACCTATAGAACAACCACTGACACGTATTAATAATGCACTGCAAGATGGCACTTTTTTTACCAATCCCATACTAACACACGCATTAACTACACTGACTCAAGAAAAAAAGGCTCTGCATATTATGGGGCTCTTTTCTGATACTGGTGTACATAGCACCATTGAGCATCTCTATGGCTATATAAAAGCAGCAGAAAAAGCAGGAATACAACACATCTTTATTCACGCTTTTTTAGATGGCAGAGACACTACGCCGCACAGCGCAGGCGCTTTTTTAGAACAATTGGATAGCTATACACACATGCATCCCCATGTTGTTTTAGCATCAGTCATCGGCAGATCCTACGCCATGGACAGAGATACACAATGGCATCTGACAGCACAAGCATACAAACTACTTACCCAAGCCCCAACACACATAACTACCTGGCAAGAAGCACTCAAAACTACCTATGCACAAAACATAACTGAAGAATTTACGCCACCCTGCGCATTACGCAAAGATGGATATATCAAACCGGGAGATGGCGTTATCTTTTTTAATTTTAGACCTGATAGAGCGCGTCAACTAACATCACTTTTCTTACACGATAATCAGACTGCAGGAACACACAACATTAATCTCAGCTTTTTTATAACACCAGTCAGTTACGGTAATCAGTACAAAACAACCATTCTTTTTCCTGCCCAACCAAAACCAGCAAGCCTTATTGCCACGCTAGATGCTCACGGTTACACAACGTTTACTATTGCTGAAACTACCAAGTACGCACATGTCACCTACTTTTTTAATGGTGGGCAAGAAACTCAGCATGCACACGAAACACGGGTGCTGATACCCTCATACGCACCCGATAAAATCTCCCAACACCCGTGCATGCAAGCGCCAAACATTACGCAAAAAGTAATTGCATCTTTACAAAACAAACCGTGCGATTTTTATCTGATTAACTATGCCAACGCAGATATGGTAGGCCACACAGGTGATTTAGAACTTACAAAAAAGAGTCTTACGTGTCTTGATACACAGTTGCAAAAGCTGTACACACAGCTGGTTATAGAACAACAGGGAATTATGCTGGTAACAGGCGATCATGGCAATGCGGAAGATATGTTTGACGAACAAGCGCAGCAACCGCGTACTGCACACACCAATAACCCTGTCTATTTTTTAGAGATTAATCCGCATGATAAAAACAAAAGTGAGGCTATGACTCAACTAAAAGACATAGCCCCACGTATTAAAAAACTACTACTGCAATCTTAAAGTTTTTTGCGATAAAAGAGTCCGTACTCATCTTTACCTTCTACGACAAAGCCTAAGCTTTCGTAGAGTTTTTGTGCGCGTGTATTTTCGTGTCGTGTAAAGAGCTTAATAGTTTTTGAACCCATTTTTGCAAGTTCACCAATTGCATACAGCATTAACTCTCTACCACAGCCTTTACCTTGGAAATCTTTATCAACTACCAAAAATAAAATTCTGCCTTGGTAGGATGTTTCCATATAATACGTAACAAATCCGGCAGGTTGATTATCACGGTACAACAACTTAATCGTCATTTTACCAAAGTGCTGTGGGCTGTACTTATTAGGGGACAGCGTATCAAGAATATGATCCATATCAGGATTTGGGTTTGCAAAAAGCATCCACTGATGTTCTTTAAATTGACGCATTGCAAATGGCTTATCCCGACCGGGTACATAATCTTGAATCGATCCAAAAGAAGCTGGCTGCCCACGATAATATAAAAAGGCACTGCTCAAAACTAAAAAACCGAGCAGCACACCAACGACTAATTTTTTACTTATGTTCTTCATCATATCCTTTTGTTGTATACACGACTTGCTCTAAGCATAATCCCTGTGGGGGTGCTGTTGGCAAGTTTTTCATCAAACCAAAATCGGTAACACCACGCGCCAAACTCTTATGTATCACCGTTTTGTAATCATGAACATTATCCACACAAAGCGCTACTGAGGCGCCTACTATTCTACGGATCATCAAATGCAAAAACGATTTACCTTGTACACTAATACGTATGCTGTACGTGTGCGGGTTATACTCAAGATTAATACTGTCTATGGTTTTAATAGTGATTTTATCGCCAGGTTCTTTAGCGTATAATCTAAAATCATGAGTACCAACAAAACATACTAAAATAGCTTGTAACCGTTCATGATCTAATGGTTTGCCCACTGTCCAAGAAAATCGTTCTAACTCTGGTAATGGCCTATCTGCGCAGAGCGTATACACATAACGTTTATACAACACATTTTTTTGTGCATGAAACTGCGTGGAAACACGTTCAACAGCGCGAACACTGATACCAACAGGAAGTACTTTATTAAAAATATACTGAAGTTTTTCTGGCGTAAACTCAAGAGCCATACCAAGACGTGCTACTTGACCATGCGCGTGCACACCAGAATCGGTGCGAGAAGCGGCAAGAAAATAGAATTTTTTTTGATGAAACATACCAGTAAGAATCTCTTTAAAGACTGCTTCCACGGTAGGTAAGTTGGGTTGGCATTGCCATCCAAAATAAGAGGTCCCGTCATATGCCACTGTTAATTTATAAAAGTACATACAAAGGGACCTTATATAATCTTAGTCTAAGACGAGATTTTAGTTAAAATGTGGTTGGCAGTACGGCAATAAAGCCATAGTGCGAGACATTTTAACTGCACCAGCGATGCCACGTTGATGGAATGAGCAAGTACCTGAAATTCTTGAAGAAAGAATTTTGCCTCGTTCAGTCATATACGCTTTAAGAACATGTACGTTCTTGTAATCGATCAAATGTGCTTGTTCTGGACCTGCACAAAAGCGACATTGCTTAGCACGGTTAGCACCATTACGACGATTTCTTTTTTTCATCAATCGTGAGCTAACTTTTAATTTAATCTTCTTCATGCATGTACCCCTTCATCATCTGAATCGTCCATATCATCATCTGAAGCAATAAGACCCTGCATCTTATTATCTCTTAGAAAGTCATTAACATCGCGTGTTGGCATTTCTTCAACCGTATCAGGGCGGAAGTCACCATAACGCTTGCCTTTTTCAATCTTCACCGTGCTAGAACGCATAATAACGTCTGAGTACTTAATGGTGAACATTGTGTCGACAGTTTTAAAGAAATCAGATGCTGGATCAAGTTCAAAACGAACTAAGAAATAGACACCATACTCATTGTGACGAACAGGATACGCCAAACGGCATTTACCCCATTTTTCAAAAGAAACTACTGTTCCTTTTGATTCTTGGAGCAACTTTTCAAAGTTACGTTCCAAGAGATTTGACTCGTCCCCAGTAATACCAGGAACAACAAGAAGAAGCGTTTCGTAACGATTCATCTAAGAACTCCTTCAACGGTTACCAATTGGAAATGTCGCCCTAAAGCGACATTATAAAATAAGCCCGTTTGCTATTTTATTTAGAAAACCACGTCTGCTTTTGCTTTTCAGCTTTGTTCAGACTCTCAATAAAAATACCAGAAACCCTAGATTTTACTAGTCTTTCTGGTATCTCAATTAGCTAGATAGATCGTTCTTATACGAACTTTTGAATTCTTTGAATCACGCGACCAATAATTCTAAAATGATCTTTGCCACGAACAAGAGCCACGGGGGCCTGTTTTCTGCTTGGTGATTCAAGAACAATGAAATCTTCACTAAACGTTACTTGCATAATAGCCTTAACAACGGTGTCATTGCCATATTCTACAGCAGCGATATCGCCTGAGCGAGACCACACTTCTGGAGAAACGATCAACAAATCACCTTTAACAAAGGTAGGAGCAAGCATGTTGTTATCAATAGCAAGAGCGAACATACCCGTGTCAGTTGCGTTTAAAACTGGCACAAATACATCTTTATAGCCGGTTGTTGTTTGCATAAGCTGGTTATTATAAGGAGAAGGATTTGAAGGCACATCACCAACTACTGGAACAACTTGAACTTTAAGATCAAGATCTGAACGTTCAGGCATGCTTACATTGTTATCAATGTTATCAGTTCTCTTTCTGCGTTCTGCAAAAAGATCGATAGGGCTTACTTCAAAAGCATTGGCTAATTTTTTTAAAGAATCTTCGTTCCAACGACGAGTTCCGTTTTTAATATGGGTAAGATAACTTTCCGACATACCGGTTTTTTCGGCCAACACTTTAGTTGTCCAACCTTTTTCGCGTAAAAGCTCTTTAACCCTTAAAGCAGTTAGAGACATAACTTCTCCTTGCGGCAGCTCAAAACATTGCATTCACGCTTAGATGTTTTAAACTGGTTATACATAAATTATTTAACACAGCGTATTTCCTATTAGAATACACCACCACCAATAGTTGTCAAATGGAAAAGAATTTGTCAAGAACTAGACCCGTTTGTTTCAGGCCAGAAACTGGCATGTACGAGCAAAAAGCTTGGCGGGCCGGAGCTTATTTATGCGGGATCGATGAAGTTGGAAGAGGCTGTCTAGCCGGTCCTGTGATCGCCGTAGCCGCCCTTTTACCCCTCCAAACGGCCCATCCGCTTTTAGTTGACTCTAAAATTCTGACTGAAACAAAACGCTTAATAGCCTACTCATGGCTTAAAGAGCATGCTGTATGGGGCACAGGAATTATAAGCTCAGGCTTAATTGATGAGCTTAATATTTATCAGGCTACCCAAAGAGCGATGAAAAAGGCCGTTTACACCCTGATGTCCCAATTACCCTCATCACACACCATAGATAGTGTTGTTATTGATGCTATGCCCCTATTTTTAAAGGGATATGAAGATATCCCGATCCACTCTTACCCCAAAGGGGAGTCTTGGTCTTCCTCTATAGCGGCAGCCTCCATTATAGCGAAAGTGACCCGCGATGAGCTTATGACCCAGATTGTAGGCCAATTTCCGGCTCACGGCATGGAACTCCATAAAGGCTACGGTACGCCTATCCATCAACAAGCATTACAGGCATCTGGCATTACGCTGATACACCGGGTTACTTTTTTAAAGTCGCTTTTAGCCCAAGAAGATAAAACGGGCCAAACAACCCTTTTTTAGAAAGGTATATATATATGAAGCGTTTGTTGATCTTTTTTCTTACTTGTCTCTATCTACCAGTATTAACTGCCTACGGCATTCCAAACCTGACCTACATCAATAGAGAAGGCATCCCAACGCAACTGACTCAAGCAAGCCTGTCTGAACATTTTTTAGATCCAAAACAAGATACCCCTCAAAACTGTAAACTTATTTTGGGTATTTTAACCAACCACGCTGATACAACTAAAGCTGCTCTTGATGCAAGTGCTGATCGAAACCTGGTGCTTAAGGGTGGATGGACCCCGCTTCATCTAGCAGCACGTGCTGGTTTTGTTTTTGGCTTTATTGCACTCCATGAAAAAAATCAGTTTCAACGGGCGTATGTTCACATACCAGGCACAGGCAAAAAAACCCCTCTTGATCTTATTTTAGAAAGTTTAATTGCCGAACATGATACACTTATAGAATTGCAGACTGGTGCTGATTTTTTTGAACATCGCCGCGTATGTTTAATGCCTTTTATGGAACTTTTACAGAAATATTACCCACACTCCCGCGATCTGACCAAAATATTCAACACCATGCGGATTGTTGGCTGGCTTGAAGAGACCAGCGTATGACCAGTACAAAAAAGACGGCTGCTTTTGCAGAAGTCATAGAAAGCTCACTCGTACATTGCAAGGGACAAACCTGGCAGTGGGATAATTTTCCAGAATTTGGCTCATTACTCTGCATTAAAGAACCAACAAAAACAGTTTTTGGTATTGTTACTCATGTCACTACTGGAGCTCCAGACACCGGGCGCACGCCTTTTATCTACCAAAAAACAGAATCTGAACTCAAACGAGAACATCCCCATATTTTTGCTTTTTTACAAACCACCTTTGTCTGCACCCTCGTTGCGTTTGTTGAACACGAACGATTCTTTTACCAAACAGCAAGCACGCCTGCCAAAATACACGCCTTTATTGAACAACCAACCCTACAAGAACAGCGCCAATTTTTTACTAAGCACGACTATCTTTTTACCCTACATGCTCAAAACCAGCTTAAAAGCAGCGATCTTCTGGTCGCCCTTCTACGCCAACAACACCTGCTTGGCATACTCACCAAACAACACTTTTTTACGTGTCTTGAAACAGTCGCCCTGCTTGAAGGTGATAATTACGCACGCACAGCGGTACTCATAGAACGAACCGGCCACTTAGTTAAAGATGCATAACAGCTTCTGTAAGCCTTTTGACTTACCAAAAGTTCGTGTCACACTTACACATCTAGCATGTATCTTAACTATAAAGGATCACCATGAATTCTAGAATTTTGTCACTAGCACTGATACTAAGTGCTAGCCAACTCCACACACGCTCTCACTCCCATCAAAGCAGCAAGTTTGATAATTTCTTTTCGTCACAACCGTTTAACTTTGCACGCGATATGGAAGAACTTGCAGCAGATCCACGTTTGCCGCAAAGTGATTTCTTAGTAAACCAACTCATACAATACGCAGAAAATTCTTGGCCTAATAACAATCACACGCTTTTTTTAAATTTAGCACAAAACCCCGGCATGGTAGATAGTAACAAACTCATACGTTTGGTACTTAACCATCTTTCAAAATCTTTTATGAACCAAGAAAAAGAACTGATTATTGCACTTATACACAATCCCAACATGATAGAATGTTATGAACTAGAGCACGCAGTATACTCATACGTCGATCGCTCTTTTGGCAGACAGCAACATATGCTTATGGTGGAACTTGCAAACAATCCTTATCTTGGAAGAAGCAGACGTCTTTTTAATCAAGTAACAAACTATTTAAACAGTTACCATGCAAACAATAGTGATAAGAGCGAAATTTTGCGATTATTAGCAGCTAACCCAAGTGTGTATAATAACTATACTTACTCACAGACTATATATACACACGTACATCACCAACAAGACCCTGATACTGTTGCCGCTCTTTTTGCTGGGGCAGCAGTTGGTGTTGCAGCAGGCACTGTTCTGTACAACTTGTTTTTTGACGAACCTACAACACGTACTACAACGTACACAACAACCTATCGTCGCTAATCTGAAATAACCATCTATGAACAAAAAACATCTTTACGCAGTGCTCTGTTTGCTGACAGCAAGTACCATGTCTGCAAAGTATTACGATTATCCACAAGCAAAACCGACGTTTCATCCAGCAGCACAACAGTATGTTAATCCATACCACACGATGATGAAAAACTTGGCAGCAAATCCTGCATTAGCACACAACCCTGAACTTGTTGCAAACTTGCTAGACTATGTTAATCAACTATGGCCATCAAGCGAGAAACGGGACATCATGCAAGCATTAGCAAGTAATCCTAATGCGTGTACCAATCCACAATTAGCACACTTAGTACAAGAAGAAATTCTCTACCAACGTAAGCAAAGTAAACTGGAAGCAATGTTTGCTTTAGGTACGCTTGCAGCTGTTGGTATAGGCTTTATTGTCTACACGCTTACACAAAGCATTTCTGCACACTACACGCATTAATTTTTACAAATACACACAGCAACAAAAAACCCGGCTTTAACACCGGGTTTTTATTTTTATAAACAGCTGACAGATTAGTACATGCCACCCATGCCGCCCATACCAGGCATTGCAGGAGCACCAAGTTCTTTCTTGTCTTCTGGTAAATCACAAATAATTGCTTCAGTTGTAATACAAAGACCTGCAATAGATGCTGCGTTTTGCAATGCAGAACGAGTTACTTTAGCAGGATCCACAATACCAGCTTCAATCATATTCACAAAAGTACCGTTCTTTGCATCAAAGCCTTCATCGCCAATCATTTGGCGAACTTTGTCTACAATAACTGAACCTTCAAAACCTGCGTTTTGTGCAATAATACGCAACGGTTCTTCAAGCGCACGGCGTACAATAAGTACACCAAGACGTTGATCGCCTTCTGCTTGAATTGCATCAACAGCAGCCTGTGCGCGTAATAACGCAACGCCACCACCAGCTACAATACCTTCTTCAATTGCTGCACGAGTTGCATGGAGCGCATCTTCAATACGATCCTTCTTTTCCTTCATTTCCGTTTCAGTTGCTGCACCAACTTTGATAACTGCAACACCGCCAGCAAGCTTTGCTAAGCGTTCTTGGAGTTTTTCTTTATCATAGTCTGAGCTGGTGTTTTCAATCTGCATACGGATTTGAGCAACACGGTCTTGAATAAGATTTTCTGAACCATTACCGTCAACAATAGTTGTATTGTCTTTAGTAATAATAATCTTTTTAGCAATACCAAGGTCTTGCAGTGTTAAACTTTCAAGCTTGATGCCAAGATCTTCTGATACCACACGGCCACCAGTAAGTACCGCAATGTCTTCTAACATTTCTTTACGGCGATCGCCAAAGCCAGGAGCTTTAACTGCTACTACATGCAAGGTTCCACGAATTTTGTTTACTACTAATGTAGCAAGCGCTTCGCCTTCAATATCTTCAGCAATAATCAATAACTGACGACCAGTTTTTGCTACCTGTTCTAAAATAGGCAACAAAGACTTCATTGATGAAATCTTCTTTTCGTGCAGTAAAATAACCGCATCGGCAAGTTGTACTTCCATCTTTTCTGAGTTGGTCACAAAGTAGGGAGACAAATATCCGCGGTCAAATTGCATACCTTCAACCACTTCTAACTCATTTTCCATACCTTTAGCTTCTTCAACGGTAATAACGCCATCGCGTCCTACACGTTCCATAGCTTCAGCAATCTGTTGACCAACAATATGATCTGAGTTTGCAGAGATCGTTGCTACTTGTTCAATTTCTGTTCTGTTACTTACTTTTTTTGCTGCTTTTCTAATTTCAGCAACCGCAACTTCTACCGCTTTTTCTATCCCACGCTTTAATTCCATAGGGTTAGCATTAGCAGTAACGTACTTGTTACCTTCTCTAAAAATAGCTTGTGCCAATACCGTAGCAGTTGTAGTACCATCACCAGCAACATCTGCTGTTTTGCTTGCTACTTCTTTAACTAACTGAGCACCCATATTTTCAAGAGGATCCTTAAGATCAATCTCTTTAGCTACCGTCACACCATCTTTAGTGATTGCCGGTGAACCAAATGAACGATTATACGCAACGTTACGTCCCTTGGGCCCGAGGGTCACCTTAACTGCATCAGCAAGAGTATCGACGCCACGACGAATCTTATCGCGAGCTTCTGCTCCAAAAAGAATATGCTTTCCAGCCATAATTTTTCCTTTGTACTACTATTTTTCTTAATGCTTATTTTTCAACAACGCCAAGTACTTCATCTTCACGCAACATAAGATGAGATGCATCTATATCCGTGCCTGCATACTTACCAAAAAAGACCACATCGCCTTCTTTTACTTGCAAAGGATGTATCTTACCTGACTGGTCCCATTTACCTGCGCCTACTGCAAGAACGATGCCTGTTTGGCCTTTTTCTTTAGCGCCTTCAGGTATATATAAACCGCCTTTTGTTCTTTCTTCTGTTTCAAGACGTTTGATATACAAACGGTCATAAAGCGGACGAATTTTATCTGTCATAACACAGACCTCCCGTTTTAAAATAAGTTAAAATGACTATCTTTTTCATATTGATTTGCAGCT
>JACCDN010190430.1_pt1 | contig 11851 bp, 10 predicted proteins | sample 7441691 | NCBI WGS metagenome assembly JACCDN01 (sample SAMN15323439, study PRJNA562643) | freshwater metagenome | isolation source: river surface water | place: USA:Blue River Watershed | collected 2017-08-16
AAAGAGGTGGTTGAGAGTTACCAGCGCGAAGAGTCCGAAAAAGTGCTCGGCCCGGTGAGCAAATTTTTGCTGCGCCACGAGATCAACGCCAAGACATTGGCCAAGGTCGGCCATGCGGGCGAGATCATTTCAAAAACGGCCGACAGCGGCAAATTTGATTTGGTGGTGATGGGCTCACACGGTCACGGCAGCTTTGGCAACCTGATCATGGGCTCGGTAGCCACACAGGTGTTGGCCAACTGCAAAGTGCCACTGTTGCTGGTGCGATAACAGCGGAAGGCGCCCAGCTTGCGGCTTGTTCTGGGCGCCTTATTCTGGATGCCTGGTCTGGGCGCCTTGTAATGAGCGCCTTGCTTTGGGCGCCTGGTTATGCGCTTTGTGCTGTGTCTGGCTGCGTGCCTGGCTGAGTGCTTTGCGGGCCGCGCAACCGGGTGAGGTGTCGCAGTTCATCGCGCGCTGAGTCCGTTGAAACAGGTGCTCATCACCATGTCCAAAATTTGTTCATCGGTGTGCTGCTCACCCATTTTTAAAAACTCCAGGACCGGATCGCAGGCCCGCGCAAACAGCGTGTAAAGCACGGCCACGGCCGGCAAAGCGGGGTTGATCTGCCCTTGTTGCTGTGCCTTTTCGATCCAGTTACCCAAGGCATCGCTGACCTCCATCAGGCCATCCATGTAGTCTTTGCTGCCCATCAGGGTGGCGCGCAAGCTGGAGTTTTGGCTCGGCAATGAGGGCATCAGGCCTTGCAACTTGAGGCTCATGGTCCAACGGGTCACCGACTTGAGTTGCTCAATGGGCGGCGCGTCTGCGGGCACCGACTGAATAAACTCTTGCGCTTTGCGCATGGCCGTGACCATGGCCGCGCACGCCAACTCTTCTTTGCTGGTGAAGTGTTTGTACAAACTGGCTTTGGCAATGCCCACTTCGGCGGCCACTTCGTCCACCGTCATCGCGTCAAAGCCTTTTTCGGCCAACAAACGGTTCACCGACTGGATGATGGCCGTCTCGCGGGCGGCCAGCATCTGAATCTTGAACGACTTTTTGGGGGGTGTTGGGACTTTGGTGGTCATGCCCAGATTTTAGCCCCGAGGCCCAAAAAAATACCTAGGAGTCACTTCTAAGCCCTTGCCATTCATATGTTGGGCACTCACACCTTTTGCAGACCTGCCACGCCCGAGCGGATCACCACCTGGGCTTGGGCCTTGAACGCACTGTCGATCTTGGCCGGGTTGGGGGTGGTCATGAACTCGACATGGATGGCATCGGGCTTGACCTCCAGCAAAGTAAAGCCGCGCTCGTCTGAGCGGGCGTGCAGGATATCTGGATTGCTGTCACGAATTTGGGCCAACAATTTCTCACCCAAGCCGCGCGAAGTGATGGAGGTGGTGACGATCTCGCTGGCCACCACTGGCGAACGCTCGTCATTGGGCTGCACCCGCAACTGGGCCGCCACGTTCATGTGCACATCGCCGCCCAGCATGACCACGTTTTGCAGACCGGCTTGTGCCACGGTGTTGAGCAATTTGGCGCGGGCTTGCGGGTAGCCATCCCAGCCATCCGTGAAGGCACTGCGACCGAGCGGCGTGTTGACCCCGCTTGAGCTCATTTGGGTGGACTGGGCCACCAGCTTCCAACGCCGGGTGCTGCTTTGCAAGCCCTGGCTCAACCATTGCTCTTGCGCAGCCCCCAACATGCTGCGGGCGGGGTCGGCCAGCGCATCGCAGCCCAACACCACACGACCCCCGCCCCGATTGGGGTCGGGACAGGCATGGTGGTCACGGTATTGGCGGCAGTCCAGCGTCCACACATCGGCCAAACGACCCCAAGCCATGCGGTCGTGAATGCGCATTTGGCTGGGGTTGACGGGATCGGGCCCCAACCTCAACGGCATGTGCTCAAAATAGGCCTGATAGGCGGCTGCCCTGCGCCGCAAAAACACCGGTGCATCGGTGTAGTTGCGGTCCAGATCGTTGGCGTAATCGTTGACCACTTCATGGTCGTCCCACGTCATGAGCCAAGTGTGCGCGGCATGGCACGCGCGCAAATCGGCATCGCTCTTGTATTGCGCATGACGCTCGCGGTATTCGTCCAGCAGCTTGGGTACGCCCCCCAAGTGCGGGCGCAACAGGTATTGCGGATTCGAGCTTTCGTAAATGTAGTCGCCAACAAACAGCACCAAGTCCAGATCACGCTGGGCCATCTCGCGGTGGGCCGAAAAAGCCCCTTGCTCGTAATGCTGGCACGACGCCAAGGCAATGCGCAAACGGTCCACCGGATCGTTGGGGCCCGGCGCCGTGCGGGCGCGGCCCACCGGGCTGCGGGCATTGCCGCAGACAAAACGGTACCAATAGGGACGCCCGGGTTGCAGGCCAGTGGTCACCACATGCACGCTGTGGCCTCGGCTGGCATCGGTCTGCAGCCGCCACTGGCGCACAGGTTGGCGCAGGGCAGCATCGGCAAACACTTCGCACAACACCGAGAGCGCTTGGCTTTTGAGCGCAGCATCGGCTTCGCTGATGCGCAAGCGCGTCCACAACACCACACCGTCGGCTTGTGGCTGACCACTGGCCACACCCAAACTGAACGGGTCCGCCTGCCAACGCGGGCCAGCCGAGGCGGGACGGGCCGCGGGTTGTGCCATGGCCGAGGGCGACAGCCAAGGTGCCAACGCCATCGACAACGCCATGCGCTGCCAATGGCGGCGGGTCACCCTCAGCCGCGCATCGGCATCTGTTTCGGCATCTGTTTCGGCATCTACTTCGGCATCTATTTCGGCAGCTGCTTCGGTGCCCATTTTTGTGTTCATGGGCACCGCCACCTTGATGCCCGCGTCCTTGCCGCCAGCAGCGCCATGCCCAGAAGTCCCATCGTCAGATTTGTTCATGCCATGCCCGCTCACTGCCAAAGGCGGTGTTCAATGATTCGGCATATTACCTGCCGCTCGGGCAATTTGAGACCCACGCACGCGACAAGTGCGCTTGAATTGTCGCGGCACAATGCGCGCATGACTTCACGCAAAGAACATCTGGACGGACTGGCGATTGGCACCTTGTTGGCCTGCTGCATGTTTTGGGGTTTGCAACAGGTGTTGGTCAAATCCATCATGTCCGAAGTGGCGCCGCTGTTTCAGGCCAGCCTGCGTTGCATGGGCGCCTGTGTGCTGCTGTGGGTGTGGTGCCGAATTCGGGGCGTTCGTTTGTTTGAACGCGACGGCAGCCTGTGGCCGGGCCTGCTGGCGGGCAGCTTGTTTGCAGCAGAGTTCGCCTGCATTTATTTGGGCTTGCTCTACACCTCGGCCTCGCGCCTGACGGTGTTTCTCTACACCTCGCCGTTTTGGGTGGCTGCGCTGGTGCCTTTGTTTGTCAAGTCAGAGCGCTTGCGCCCGGTGCAATGGTTGGGCATGGCTTGCGCTTTTGTGGCCGTGGCCTTTGCCATGCGCGAAGGCCTGAGCGCAGGAGACGCCAACGCACCCCACAGCGCCTTGGGCGACTTGCTGGGTTTGGCCGCTGGGGCCTTGTGGGGCCTCACCACCGTCACCATTCGGGCGAAAAACCTGACCCGCATCGCCCCCGAAAAATTGTTGTTCTACCAAATCGCCACCACGGCTGTGGCGGTGCCCTGGATCTCGGTTGGTCTGGGTGAGCGTTGGCACTTTGACTGGAGTGGTCTGGCCTGGGGCTCGATGCTGGCGCAAACAGTGATCGGCGCCTTTGCCAGCTACCTCGCATGGATGTGGATGCTGGGCCGCTACCCGGCCACCAAAATTTCGGTATTTGTGTTCTTGACGCCGCTGTTCGCCCTGCTCTTTGGCACTTGGCTGCTGGGCGAAGCCGCCACCCCCACCTTGCTCGGCGCCTTGGGGTTGGTGGCGCTGGGCATTGTGTTGGTCAACCGCAAGCCGGGGTCATGAGGGGGCGCGCGTCCCGCCTTGGCACGCATCCCCGATAATCTCGTTTTTAGATTTTCTCAACCCGCCTGCCCCATCGTCATGGCGGGTTTTCATTTGCGGAGCAAGACATGAGCACTTTCCAAACCACCGGCGCACGCGCTACGGGCCTGGCCACCATTGCCGCTGACGGCACCGTGTTGGACACTTGGTATCCCGCCCCCGAATTGGCCGACGGCATCGCCGCCAGTGGCAGCACCCGCCTAACTGAAGCCGAAGCGGTGGCCGCTTTGGGTGCCGATGCGGCCAAGGCCTTGAGCGCTTGCAGCGTGCGCAACGTCACGGTGGTGGCCGTGCGCACCGAAATCAAAAGTCTGGCCGATGCGCCTGCCGACACCCACGACGCTTACTTGCGCCTGCACCTGCTCAGCCACCGTTTGGTGTTGCCGCACGGCGCCAACGTGGCCGGCATTTTTGGCTTGCTGGCGAATGTGGCTTGGACCAACTTGGGCCCATGCGCGGTGAGCGAAGTGCCTGCAGCGCGCTTGAAAGCCCGCGCCTCGGGTCGCGTGTTGGAAGTCAAAGGCGTGGACAAATTCCCGCAGATGACCGACTACGTGATTCCGTCTGGCGTGCGCATTGCCAACGCCGACCGCGTGCGTCTGGGCGCCCACTTGGCCAGTGGCACCACCGTCATGCACGAAGGCTTTTGCAACTTCAACGCCGGCACCTTGGGCGCCAGCATGGTCGAAGGCCGCATCAGCGCAGGCGTGGTGGTCGATGATGCGAGCGACATCGGCGGTGGCGCTTCCATCATGGGCACGCTGTCGGGCGGTGGCAAAGAAGTCATCAAGGTCGGCAAGCGTTGCTTGTTGGGCGCCAATGCCGGTATCGGCATTTCGTTGGGCGACGACTGCGTGGTCGAAGCCGGTTGCTACATCACCGGCGGCAGCCGTGTTCAGTTGCCCGATGGCAGCTTGATGAAAGCCAAAGAACTGTCGGGCAAAAACGGCATCTTGTTCCGCCGCGATTCACAAAGTGGCGCCTTACACGCCATTCCGCGCAACAAGAGCTGGGGCGAATTGAACGCCGAGTTGCACAAAAACTGATTCGCTTGAGCTTAGGCATTGGCATAAGCAAAGGCTTGGGCTTAGTCTTCAATGCAACGGCGTGCGCGCGAAAGCGGCATGCCGTTTTTTTATGGGGATGGTTTGTCGACCCACAGGGATTGAAGCCCGATCATTGACCCGCCACACCAGACCGCGCATCGGTCCGCGCACCCGTTGCGCTGGGCTTGGTCGCTGGATTTACAGCCGGGCTTGCTGCTGGCATGGCTGAGATGGCGGCGCCGATTGGGGCCGCTTTGTCGCTGGCGTGCAGCAACAGGCCCAACACCGTGGCGCCGTGCTCAATGGCAATGGAGGCGTAACGGGTGTCACCTTCGACGCGCGATTGCGGGTGCAACTCCACCCGTTCACGCGCTTCAATGTTGCCTAAAACTTGGCCCGCCACCACCACAAAGTCAGCCAAGATGTTGCCTTGCACTTTGCCCGTGGGCCCCACCACCACCGTCACGCTTTGCCCCGTTGTGGCCTGCACATCGCCAATCACGGTGCCGTCAATCCGCACACTTTCTTTCACGCGCAAATGGCCATGCACTTCCACTTGCGGGCCAATGATCGTTTCAAATTTTTCTTGGCCACCTTGCAGCGGGCTGCTGAATTTTTTGGATTTTCCAAACATGGGAGCGCTCCATCAATGCCGGTCTTGCCACAGAGCCTGCAGTGGCGTCTCTGGGTTAACGGCTTGGTTTTTATAAAGAATTTCGTAGTGCAAATGCGGGCCAGTCGAGCGGCCCGTGTTGCCCAACATGCCCACCGCTTGGCCGCGTTGCACCACATCACCGACCGCTACATCGCGCCGGTCCAAGTGCGCATAGCGGGTGATGTAGTGGCTGGCGTGTTCAATTTCGACCAACTGCCCATAGGCCCCTGAAGGCTCCGAACGCACAACGCGGCCCGGCGCCGTGGCCGAGACCCGGGCATGGCGCGGCGCCACCAAATCCAAGCCGGTGTGCAACGCGTGGGCATGCGTCAAAGGGTCAGAGCGATAACCAAAACGGCTGGTGATACCGTAGTCGCCCGACAAGGGGTTGCTCAGGGGCAGCAAAGCCAGCTTGTGTTGTTCGGCTTGCCAAGACTGGCTCAAAAAATCCACCGCTTGTTCGGTTTGGCTCAAGGCCTGTTGGGCGGCCGAAAGTTTGTCCACGGGTCGCCACTTCGGCGCTGTCAACAATTGCAATGGGCCGCCTTGGCCGCCTGATTGCAACCATGCCGGCGGTTTGTCGCCCGAAACCGTGCTGTTGCTTTTCCAGCCCAGCCCTTGCAGCCATTGGTTTTGGCTGGTGTGCAGCGTTTGCAGTTGGGTTTGCAGCGCCTGCACTCGGCTTTGCATCGACTGCAGTTGCTGCGCGTGTTGTTCTTCAAGTTTTTGCAATTGGCTTTGGCTGGCCACGCCCCCCATGCTTCTGACCAGTTCTGGCGCGAAATCCACGGCCACGCGCAAGCCCATGAAATGCATCAGCCCGCCCATCAGCAGCAGCACGGTTGCCATGAGCAAACCGCCCAGCCAAAGTCGTCGCGCCGTCCATGAAAACGAAACAATGCGGTGCGCCGGACCGCCAATCCAGATGAGTTGCATGCGCGGGCTCCTCGCTGAATGCCATGCGCAGCGCGCGCACAGCTTGCCTTCAGCACAAAGGCCCCATCATATGCAAAAAACAGTCGAAATAATAAAATTGAGGGTACTTAAGACCTCAATTCATCTCTTCGCAATCACACTTTGGCCAGATGCCGCTCCGCCAGCGCCACGTACCAATCGAGGCAGCCCGGGTTGGCCATGGCGTCTTTGTTGACCACTTTTTCAAGGGGTTGGCCCAGCATGAGTTTCTTAATGGGCAACTCTTGTTTTTTGCCCGAAAGGGTGCGCGGAATTTCGGCCACCTGAAAAATGTCATTGGGAATAAAGCGCGGACTGAGCGCCACTTTGATGGCGTTGTTGAGCTTCTGTCGAACCGAATCGTCCAAGGTCACGCCCTGCCGCAGCACGACAAACAAGGGCATGTAACTGTCCTTGCCCAAATACTCGAGATCCACCACCATCGAGTCCATCACTTCGGGCAGGGCTTCTACGGCGCTGTACAACTCGCTGGTGCCCATGCGCAAGCCGTGGCGGTTGATGGTGGCATCGCTGCGCCCAAAAATCACACAACCCTCGCCCTGGCCCAAGGCTTCGGGCTCTGCACTGCCAATGCGCAGCCAGTCACCATGACGCCAAACGCCACCCATGCTGGCCGGGCCGTCACCTCCGCCAGGCCGCCGCCCGTGGCCTGCGGGGTACATCTCAAAGTAACTGCTCAAGTAACGCGCGTGCCCGGTGTCGCCCCAAAAGTAAAGCGGCATCGACGGAATGGGCTGCGTGCAAACCAGCTCGCCCACCTCGCCTTTGACCGGTTCGCCGGCTTCGTTCCAAGCCTCCACCGCGGCGCCCAACATGCGGCATTGCATAACGCCCGGCTCTTGTGGCAACTCGCGGTGCCCGCCCACAAAGGCACCGGCAAAGTCGGTACCACCCGAAATATTGCACCACCAAATGTCGGTGCCCAAGCGGCGAAATTGCTCAACACCCCAAGTTTGTGTTTCGGGCGACAAGGGGGAGCCGGTGGTGCCCAAGGCACGCACACGCGACAAGTCGCCACAACGCGCGATGTCGAGTTCGGCTTTTTGACAATTGGCGAAATACGCCGCGCCGGCACCAAAAAAAGTGACGTGTTCTTGCGCTGCCATGCGCCACAAAACGCCCCAGTCGGGGTGTTCTTTGCTGCCGCCGGGGTTGCCGTCATAAATCACGCAGGTCACGCCATTCAGCAAGCCCGCCACCTGCGCATTCCACATGACCCAGCCGGTCGAGCTGTACCAATGAAAACGCTCGCCAAAACTGTTGGGGTGGTAACTGCACCCGATGTCGTTGTGCAAAATTTTGTTGGCCAAGGCGACCGTCACAGTGCCGCCGTGGCCATGCACGATGGGCTTGGGCAAGCCGGTGGTACCACTCGAATAAACAATCCAAAGCGGATGGTCAAACGGCACCCACAGCGGCTCAAACGCTTGCACCGCATCGCTGTTGTGCGCGGTGATGGCGGCCATTTGCACGCTGGCAGCGACTTCGCAGCTGGCCAAATCCAGCGTGCCCAAATACGCGTGAATGACCACGTGCTGCACGCTGGGCAAGGCATCTTTGAGCTCTTGCACCACATCCATGCGGTCAAAGTCCCGCCCGCCATAGCTCACGCCGTCCACCGCAATCAAGACCTTGGGCTCGATTTGTTTGAAGCGGTCAAGCACCGCATGGGTGCCCATGTCGGGTGCGCAAATGCTCCAGACCCCGCCAATGCTGGCGGTGGCCAAAAAGGCCACCATCGCCTCTGGAATGTTGGGCAAATACGCGGCCACACGGTCGCCCGGCTGCACCCCTTGGGCTTGCAAGTGCAGCGCCATGGCGGCCACCTGACGGCGCAATTCAGGCCACGTCAACTCGCGGCGCAGCCCTTTTTCGTTGCGGCTGATGACGGCCACCAGACCGGCTTGGTGGGCCGGCTGCACATGCCGAAAAACCTGCTGCACATAGTTGGTTTGCGCGCCCGGAAACCACTGGGCGCCCGGCATCACGTTGTGCGCCAGCACCGCGCTGTGCGGGGTGGGTGAGACCAACTCGAAATAATCCCAAATGCTTTGCCAAAAAGCGTCCAGTTCGGTCACGGACCATTGCCACAATTCGTGGTAACTGTCGAAACTCAGGCCGCGCTGCTCACGCAGCCAATTTTGGTACAGCCTGATTTGGGGCACATAGGGTGCGGGGCCAGAGGGTCTTGTCGCGGTGTTCATGCTGTGCAGCGTAGCAGCGGCCCTGCACCACTGTCACGCGCAACAACCCTGAAATATGCACCTAGGCGACAGCCGCATTGGCGACTTAACCGCTCACGGTTTCGCAGCGCCCCTGACCGCTGGCCAGCCCGCGAAAATCGCTTTGCCACAAGCGCCCAACCAAGTCGATTTGAATGCGCTCGTTGTCCAGCCCGGTCACCAGCCCGCCGGGCACCAATGAAAAACCGTAGGGCTCTTGGCCGTCGATGCGCAAACGCCGAATGGCTTTTTTATCCCAATCAATGCGCACCTCACGCACCCAGGTGCTGCGCTGCGGCAAGTAGGCCACCGAACAACTCAAGACCACGCTGGAAGGCGCAGCCCAAACAGTCGTCAATGGGGTCAACAACGCCGCCCAGCCAAAAACGGCCAAAGCCATGCGGGTCAGGGGCACGGCCATGGTGCTTCAGGCTTTCGGGGTTTGCGACATGCGCTGGCTTTTCCAGTACACGTCGTCACCGCCGTTCATGCGGTTGAGCACACGGGCCAGCACAAACATGAGGTCAGACAAGCGGTTCAGGTATTGGCGCGGGGTTTCGTTGATGGCTTCTTCGTTGCCCAACGCCACGCAAGCGCGTTCGGCACGGCGGGCCACCGTGCGGCACACATGGGCCAGTGCCGCGCCGCGGGTGCCGGCCGGCAAGATGAACTCTTCCAGCTTGGGCAGTTGCGCGTTGTAGGTGTCCAAGGCGTCATCCAGCGCGGCCACGGCCTCGACCTTGAGCAATTCAAAACCGGGGATCGACAACTCGCCGCCCAAATTGAACAATTGGTGCTGCACCTCCACCAACAGCTCGCGCACTGGCGTCGGCATGTCCTCGCACAGCAAAACGCCAATGTGTGAGTTCAGCTCGTCCACCTCGCCCATGGCGTGAACGCGCAAACTGTTTTTCGACACGCGCTGGTTGTTGCCCAGGCCGGTGGTGCCGTTGTCCCCGGTACGGGTCGCAATTTGTGTGAGTCGGTTGCCCATAAAGATGTCCTTGTTCTGCTCTCGCGCTTGGCGGCCTGATTGAACGGTGCCCGCATGACGCGCTTTGCTGATATGGCAATTGTCGGCCAAGACCCCATGGCTTGTCTGACAGAAGACAACAAGGCCGGGGTTTGCGGCGTAAACTGCGATTTCGCCCGTTTGGCGCCCCCGCGCCACCTTCAGGAGACCCCATGAACGCCCCTACTCCAGCTGCCCACTTGGCCCCCGAAATCGCCCAGCGCGAAGTGCCCGAGGCTTTCTTGGCGGCCCTGAAAGCCCGTTTTGGCAACAACTGCTCTACCGCGCTCGTGGTGCGCGAGCAACATGGCCGCGACGAATCGGCCTTTACCCACGTGCCACCACCCGCGGCCGTGGTGTTTGCCGAGTGCACCCAAGATGTGGCCGACGCGGTGCGCCTGTGCGCTGAATACAAAGTGCCGGTTATCCCCTTTGGCGTGGGCTCGTCCTTAGAGGGCCATTTGTTGGCGGTGCAAGGCGGTATCAGCATCGACCTGATGCGCATGAACAAAGTGCTGTCGATCAACGCCGAAGACTTGACCGTGACGGTTCAGCCCGGCGTGACACGCAAACAACTGAACGAAGAGATCAAGTCCACCGGTTTGTTCTTCCCCATCGATCCGGGCGCCGACGCGACCATTGGCGGCATGAGCGCCACCCGAGCCAGCGGCACCAACGCCGTGCGCTACGGCACCATGCGCGAGAACGTGCTGGCGATGGAAGTGGTCACGGCGGCGGGCGAGACCATTCGCACCGGCACTCGCGCCAAAAAATCCAGCGCCGGCTACGACCTGACACGCCTGATGGTGGGCAGCGAAGGCACCTTGGGCGTGATCACCGAAGTGACGGTGCGCCTGTACCCCTTGCCCGAAGCCATTTCTGCCGCTATTTGCTCATTCCCCAGCATCGAGGCAGCGGTGCACACCGTGATTCAAACCATTCAGTTGGGCGTGCCGATTGCACGGGTTGAGTTGATCGACCACAACACCGTGCGCATGGTGAACAACTACGCCAAGCTGGGCTTGCGCGAAGAGCCGATGTTGCTGATGGAGTTTCATGGCTCCCCCGCCGGCGTGAAAGAGCAAGCCGAAACCGTTCAAGACATCGCCACCGAATTTGGTGGCAACGCGTTTGAATGGGCCACCACCCCCGAAGAGCGCACCCGCCTGTGGACGGCGCGGCACAACGCCTACTTTGCGGCCATTCAAAGCAAGCCCGGTTGCCGCGCCATCAGCACCGACACCTGCGTGCCCATCAGCAAATTGGCCGACTGCTTGCTGGACTCGGTGACCGAAACCGACAACAGTGGCTTGCCCTACTTCTTGGTGGGCCATGTGGGCGACGGCAACTTTCACTTTGGCTATTTGATTGACCCGAACAACCCCCAAGAGTGTGAAACTGCTGAGGCCTTGAACCAGCAACTGGTGAACCGCGCCTTGCGTTTGGGCGGCACCTGCACTGGCGAGCACGGCATTGGCCTGCACAAGATGGACTTCTTGCGCACCGAAACCGGCGAGGGTGCGGTCGACATGATGCGCACGATCAAGCGGGCCCTCGACCCGCACAACATCATGAACCCGGGGAAGATTTTTTCGATGTGAGCAGCCACTGCTCGACCTTGGCACACAACTGAGCAGGCTCAAATGGCTTGAGCATCAAATCGTTCAAGCCCGCCTGCCTGAAGGCCTCCAGGTCGATGGCATTGACATTGGCGGTCAAACCCAAAACCGGCAAGGCATTGACCGGCGCAGCAAAGTCTTGACGCAAAGCGCGCGTTGCGGCAATGCCGTCCATGACCGGCATGACCATGTCCATCAAAACCAAATCGACCGTTTGTTCACGCAGACACTGCAAGGCTTGTTGGCCCTCTGAGGCCTCCAAAATGGTGCTTTGCGGCCAGCCGTTTTGCAGCACCTTTTTGACCAGCAAGCGGTTCACCGGGTGATCGTCCACAACCAAAAAGCGCCAAGCTTGGTCGCCAGTTTGCACTGC
>JACCDN010200149.1_pt1 | contig 11849 bp, 11 predicted proteins | sample 7441691 | NCBI WGS metagenome assembly JACCDN01 (sample SAMN15323439, study PRJNA562643) | freshwater metagenome | isolation source: river surface water | place: USA:Blue River Watershed | collected 2017-08-16
ATAATAAAATTGTTCTCCAAACAAAAGTGGGAAGGCGCTAAAACGTGCAATCTGGCATTATGGCGCGATGATTTCATGGCTATAAACGGCTTTGATGAACGCTACCAGGGTTGGGGATACGAAGATTCTGACTTGGTGATTCGTTTAATGAGATATGGAATTCAACGAAAAAATAGCCGCTTTTCTATTCCCGTGTTGCATTTGTGGCATGCTGAAAATGACCGCTCACAAGAATCAGCAAATGGGTCACTGTTGGAAACCACGTTAAAAAACACGGATGTGGTTGCTAAAATAGGGGTAAGACAATATATTTAGCCTCCGGCATGCGACACTGGTCTTTAAAATGATTTATATCTTCTTAAGCACTGCGTTTCTTCTATCCACCCTACTTACTTATCTTTATATACAGCACGCCTGGCGCAAAAATTGGATTGATGTCCCTAACGCACGGAGTTCGCATGTTAAAACCACGCCACGCGGTGGAGGAATCGTTTTCATCGGCATTTGGTTCATCTTAAGCTGCATCATGCTGATCTTACATCAATGGACGCTAAACCAGGCCATCATCTTGCTTCCGTCAAGCCTACTGATTGCTATAACAGGATTTTATGATGACAGGCATACAATTAGTCCAAAAGTACGAATGCTTATTTATTTAATAGCAGCTCTTTTTAGCGTCATTGCTTTAGGCGGTCTGAATTCATTGGTTATCAGTAAAAATCTAATCCTCCCGCTATCGAACTTTGGTTTTGTTTTCGCCGTATTGGCTCTTTTGTGGTCGACCAATTTATTCAATTTTATGGATGGGTTGGATGGCATCGCTGCCATAGAAGCTTTATTCATACTCATTACAGGCGGTTTTCTATTGTTTAAGGCAGGAGGACATGCTTTGGCAAACATCAGTTGGCTGCTTGCCGCCTGTGTTGGAGGGTTTTTGGTATGGAACAAAACACCGGCAAAAATCTTCATGGGAGATGTTGGCAGCGCTGGATTAGGTTTTATTATTATGGCATTAGCTTTATTAGGGGAAAAATTTTATGGCGTGCCAGCAGTGCTTTGGTTCATGTTATACGGTGTTTTCCTCATAGACGCCACCTTAACGCTCATTAGACGAGCATTAGCGAGGCACGCTGTTTTACAAGCGCATAGTCTACATGCCTACCAACGTTTGCACCAGGCAGGATGGAGTCATCAAAAAATACTATTTACAATGATTAGCATTAATACGCTGCTGACGCTATTGACGTTAGCAGGCTTTTATTGCATGCAATACTTACCTCTTTTTGCTACGCTGTCATTTGCCTTGCTGATAGGACTTTATTATTGGGTAGAACAAATTAACCCAATGAAGTTATAACTGAAGAGTCTGTTGATGTGAAAGGGGGTAAAACAAAAGCATTACCCTCCCCCTTAAATGCGAATTACGAGCTAAAAATTTGATTATAAAAGTATTGTTTTTCATACCTCTCCCCTTTGTGGGAGAGGTCGCTGCGTCGCTTTTACGCAGCGGGTGAGGGGGTTAAGGTTCTTGTGATGAAAAATATCCGAGTGTTTGAAAATAAAGTACCTATTGTCGCAAATTCTGTCTACGTAGACGAAACAGCGATCATCATTGGCGATGTTACTATAAAAGAAGACGCTTCCATTTGGCCAATGGTCGTGATTCGCGGTGATATCAATAAGATACACATTGAAAAGCGCACCAGTATTCAAGATGGTACGATTATTCATGTCAATCATATTGGCCCGTTTAACCCTACTGGAAATGCGGTGCATATTGGGCACGATGTGACAGTAGGCCATAAAGCAGTGCTTCATGGCTGCAGAATAGCTGATTTCTGTTTGATTGGTATGGGTTCTATTGTGATGGATGACGTTGTGATAGAACCTGAGGTTATATTGGGAGCTAATAGTTTAGCGCCGCCCGGCAAGATACTCGATGGTGGATATTTATGGATGGGCAGTCCAGCCAAGAAAATCCGTGCGTTGACGGACAGAGAAAAGGAATTTTTGCGTTATAGCGCCGCATATTATGTGGAATTGGGAAAACGGCATAAGAAAGCAGTAGAGTAGGTTAATTTTTTGTGGAAATGTCAACGGTTTTGGTTGACAAAGGCCATACATGCCCTTTCTAACCGGGTTTTTATGCGCTCTTTCCCCAATATTGCCATCACAGGCGCTAGTTCTGGACCATGTAACTCTCCTGTCAACACAACACGTAGAGGTTGAAATAGCGCTTTTCCTTTTATGTCCAGTTTTTCTTTTAATTCAATGACTATTTTATCCAAATTCGCGTCAAAAATTTCAATGGCTCGTAGAGCCGTTTGAAAAAATGTTAGATCTGTTTTTTCCAATACCTGACGTTCTGCTTCGCCAAATTCCCAGTCTTCTGTGTATAGGCGGATTGCCCACTTTTGCGCGTCAATAGGGAAAGTGATATTTGGTTTTATGGTTTCTATAAACATCATACGCTGTGCATTAGGCACTAATGCGTGAGTTAATTTTCCCATCCATTCCCATAAGGCATCATCTGACATTCTCAATAGAGTCTCATGTTGCCAATGTAACAGTTGATTTAGATCAAAACGTGCAGGTGCAGAACCCAACGCGTGAATGGAAAAATGCTCAGCCAGTGCTTCTAAAGTCATCCAATGATCTTGAACATAGTGGTGTCCAAGACGCGCCAGGTAATTTATAATCGCCAACGGCAGGTAGCCTTCTTCACGTAAAGCTTGAATACTGCGACTGCCGTGGCGTTTAGATAAAGGCGCGCCGTCAGAACCAACAATGAGTGAAATATGTCCATAGGTGGGTATAGGCAAATTTAAGGCTGAAAGCATCATAATCTGCCGAGGAGTGTTTGTCAGATGATCTTCGCCGCGCAAAGCATGGGTGACTCCCATAAGCGCATCATCTATGGCGTTACAGTACATAAACGGGGGAGTGCCGTCAGCACGGCGAATAATAAAATCGCCAATGTCGTTGTTGTTAAAGCTTTGTTTCCCTCGCACTAAGTCATGAAACGTTGTAGTTTGATTGAGCGGCACTTTGAATCGTAATGCAGGCTTTAAACCTTGCGCTATTTTCTTTTGAATATCTTCTGCAGTTAGGTTAAGACAAATGCCATTATAACGAGGTGGTTTGCCGGTTGAAATTTGGATTTTTCTTGTTAGAGCTAGTTGTTGTTCCGTACAAAAACAAGGATAAGCTAGACCTTTTGCTTCAAGTTCTTGATAATAGGTGTCGTAAATAGATTGGCGTTGTGATTGCCAGTATAGGTTGGTTGCCTGCAAGTCTGACGAACATACGCTGTTTATGTCACAGCTAGGGCCTTCGTTCCACTGTAAGCCCAACCAGCATAGATCAGCATATAAAGCATCTATATAATGCTTTTTAGAACGGGTTTTGTCGGTGTCTTCAATGCGCAATAAAAATAGACCAGACCTGTGTTTTGCGAACAGCGCATTAAAAAGGGCTGTACGCATATTGCCCAGATGCAAAAGTCCTGTGGGGCTAGGACAGAATCGAGTTTTTAAAATAGCGTTTCCCATATTAGCGGTTTTTTATTTGGCGCTCCCTAGGGGACTCGAACCCCTGTTTTCGCCGTGAGAGGGCGGCGTCCTAGGCCACTAGACGAAGGGAGCGCGGATATGGTGCCGGAGGTCGGACTCGAACCGACACAGTGTTGCCACTACCAGATTTTGAGTCTGGCGCGTCTACCAATTTCGCCACTCCGGCCTGGAATATTAGAGGGAGGCTTAGTATACCATCAGCATGTAGCCAATGCATTAGCAATATATTTTTGCAATTCCCCGGTGTTGAAGAGTTCTTCTAAAATATCGCTGCCCCCAATGAGTTCGCCATTGATATATAATTGAGGAATAGTTGGCCATTGTCCATATTGTTTTATTCCTTCACGAATTTGTGGATTCTCCAACACATTTACATATAATGCTTTGGCGCTGCTGCCATTTGTGGCTGCCAAGCATTGTTGCAATAATTGCACCGCTTTTGTCGAAAAACCGCATTGCGGAAAAAGAGCTGTTCCTTTCATGTAAAGAACGATAGGATAATCGTTTAGTTGTTGTTTGATAGTATCTTGTATATTCATAGAATTTAATCTTTTATTAAGGTTTATGAGATATTATATAGCCATTACTATACTAATTTCTACAAATTTCATACCAATATACCACAATTTGTGGTGGTAACGGATAAAAAAGCTAGGTGACGCATATGCATGAATTTTTACAAGAAGCGATGAAACTTTTACAGCGATATAAATTATTTGTAAAGAAAAAATATTCTAAAGAAGAAAGTCAAAGCATTCTATGCAAGTTGGAGCTTTATAGAAGTTTGCCTAGAGATGCGGCAGGATTATATCGCTTGGTCACAAGAGTTACTGATTATTTAACCGTGGAAACAGCGGAATTTGAACGTGTTCGTTTTTCAGGTAGATTAAAGATGCTAAATGAGATGCGAGGTCTTTTAGAATTATATCGCTTGGAAAATAACCGTTTGTTTCATGCACCTCAACTGGCATCAAGCGCCCTTGTGAAGGCTATACAGTTAATGACCGTGCCCACAGCAAAGCAGACTTCTGAGGTTGCCAGTCAGTTAAAGGAATGTGCGTTAAAAATAGTGCAATATGGAGTAGAAGAACAGCGTGAGAGCTTTTGGAATGCGTTAATAAAACAGGTGGAGCACAATGAAACTTTTTTCTTCCCTATTATGGCTTACTATAAAAGGTGTCTTGCTAAACAAGTAAGCAATCTAAAAGCTTGCCCGCGTGTAGCCGCAGAGTTGGAAATTTGACATAGAAACTATATATTTTCAACGCTGCAAGTTAGTTTTCCTTTTGCTAAGCGCACACAAATCTGATCTTTAGTAGTTACCTCAACGCTATCCAATAAAATCTTTCCCTGATGCGTTACAATGGCATAACCTCTATTCAGTGTATTCAATGGGCTGATGCTGTCTAAAGCCTGCATATAATGATTTAATCTTTCGCGGGTTTGGTGAAGCTGGTGTTGTGCGCAATTATTAAGACGTTGCTGTAAATTCAAGCAATAAGCAAGTTCTGCTTGTAAACGGTGTAGTGGCGCATGACGCTTTAATTGCATTATTGCCTGTTGTAATTCAGTAAGATTGCCATGCTGCAAATGTTTTTGTGCAAGCTGCAATCGCAGCATGAAACCATCTAATTTCTGTATCTGGTTTTGCAGTTGTTTTTGCGGATGAGGTAAACGTTTTTCGAGATGGTATAATACCAAACCAGCATGCTTTAAAGTCTGTGTGATAGTTTGTGTTAGGCGTGTTTGTAAACGTCTAAAAGTCTCCAGCCATTCTGGAATATTAGGACTGATAAGTTCAGCGGCAGCAGATGGGGTAGGAGCGCGGCAATCAGCCACAAAATCAGCGATCGTAAAATCTGTTTCATGACCAATTCCCGTTACAACAGGAATAGTGCTATGGTAAACAGCTCTGGCTACTTTTTCCTCATTAAAGGGCCATAAATCTTCCAACGAGCCACCACCACGCGCTAATAGGAGTATGTCACATTCCTGACGCAAATTTGCATCATGAATGGCCTGTACGATTTGGTCAGCAGCCTGGTTTCCTTGAACTTGGGTAGGATAGATGATGATAGATATGAAGGAAGCGCGCCTTTGAAGCACGCTTAAAATATCTCGGATAGCAGCGCCTGTTGGTGAAGTGATGACACCAATGCAGGTTGGTTGTTTGTCCCACTCTTTTTTGTGAGATTTATCGAATAGCCCTTCTTCGGCCAAACGATTCTTGAGCATTTCAAAGGCACGTCGTAATGCGCCATCACCAATTTCTTCTATTTTTTCTATAATTAATTGAAAATCTCCTCGTTCTTCATATAAACTGACTGTTGCACTTGCGAGAACATGCATCCCGTCTTTAGGTAGAATATGTTTAAGTTGAAGGCGATTGCGAAATAGCGCACATCGCACTTGTGCATGTTTATCTTTTAGGGAAAAGTAGAAATGTCCTGATCCGGGCGCGCGCAAATTGGAAATCTCGCCTTCTATCCAGATATAGGGCAAAGCGTGTTCCAAAAGCGCTCGCGCTTTCTGATTTAATTGAGAAACCGTATAGACTGGATATTTAGAATCAAAGGATTCAAGCATAAGATTTTGCCAGCAGTGCCCGCCAAAAACAGGCGTTCATTTACCATGAGACTGTAACCTAAAAAAGGTCATTCCCGCCACTACCTGGCTGAGCAAGAAAGCTTAAGTCTGGGAGCGGGAATTACTGAGGTTATTATATACTGCTCGTACTTGAAAGTGAGAATTTTTTTGATGTTAAAGGTGGAAAACAAAGCATTCCCCCCCTGAACAATCCCCGATTTTGTTGCGTTCGAGCCTTGCAAAACCCGTAATCTCAAATGCGGATACTATATATCTATTATGAATAACTTTCCTTTCTATTTTCTGCCAAAACAATCCTTGCAAGACCTAATCGACGCTTTGCAAAGTGCCGACTACCATTGCATAGGCCCACAAGTTCGCGACGGCGCTATTGTTTATGATGCCTTAACGGAGGCGAATCAACTGCCCTGGGGAATGCGCGATTATCAGGCACCAGGTGAATATCGATTAGAAAAAATACCAGAACAAGAGGCATTTGCTTGGGCAAACGGCCCCCAGGCGATTAAGCCGCTGCTTTTCAAACCCGTGGAAACTGTCTGGAAGGTGACGCGAAATGAACAAGGCAAAATGCAGTTCTTGCCCATACAACCCGAAGAGCCACCCATGGCAGTTATAGGCGCTCGCGCCTGTGACTTAGCTGCAATGGCCATTCAAGATAAAGTGTTTATTCACAGCCAGTACGTAGATATACGTTATAAAAAACGCCGTGACGCTTTGTTTGCGGTCGCAGTCAACTGCACTTACTTGTCCAACAACTGTTTTTGCGTATCGGCAGGCACAGGCCCAGAAGCGACTCATTCCTACGATTTGCTGATGAATGAGTTGTCAGAGGGTTTCATAATAACAGCCGGCAGCGAAAACGGATCTCAGCTATTGACTTGTTTAAATCTCGCTGCCGCAACCGAAGAACAATGTGCACAAGCTAAACAGCGCGTCCAAAATGCGGCCAAAACTCAAACTAAACAAATACCATTCAATAATTCCCGTGCATTGCGAGATTTATTATTTGCCAATCTGGAACATCCACGCTGGTCAGAGGTTGCAGATCGTTGCCTATCTTGCGGTAATTGCACCGCTGTTTGTCCAACCTGTTTTTGCCATCATGAAAGTAATCAACCTACTTTAGACGGCACTCAATGCGAACAGGAAAAACAATGGGATTCGTGCTTTACTGAAGGACACAGTTATATGGGAGGTCAAGTCATACGTGATGATACACGCAAACGCTACCGTCAATGGCTAACCCACAAGGTAGGCAGTTGGTTCGATCAGTTTGGCACGAGCGGATGTGTCGGTTGTGGACGGTGCATCAGCTGGTGTCCTGTTGGCATTGATATCACAGAAGAATTGGCTGCAATAAAAACCTCACGTCTGTTGACCTAGAAAAATAGGCACTCCTTACTTTGCAAGGAGCAAAACAGAAAATATGTGTCGATTCCTCAACAACAGGGAGAGAGATAACCTAAAGAAATATCTATGAATAATCAAGCAGACGCTTACTTGCCAGTTGAGGCAGAAGTTATTGAGCGTATACAAGAAGCCCCTACGATATTTACCTTGCGTTTGCGCTTTACAGATACCACACTACGAAAGACATACCGCTTTTTACCCGGTCAATTTAATATGGTGTATCTGTATGGCGTAGGTGAAGTCGCTATTTCCATCGTTTCCGATCCTGACAAGCGCGATGAATTCAGTCATACTATTCGCGCCGTAGGAAGAGTGACGCAAGCGTTGGCAAAACTACAGGCGGGTCAAAGCATTGGCATTCGAGGCCCTTTCGGTCACGGCTGGCCACTGGAAAAAGCTAAAGGAAGAGATGTCATTGTACTGACAGGAGGGTTGGGTTGCGCTCCCGTAACATCGGCCATTAACTACATGATAGAGCGTCCGCATCAATATGGGCGCTTGAAAATATTGCAAGGCGTAAAACATAGCCACGATTTTATTTTTTACCAACGTTATCGGCAATGGCATGAAATGCCGAATACGGAAGTCTTGATCGCCGCTGACAAAGCAGATACCAACTGGCCATTTCAAACTGGACACGTGACCGATAGAATTGCGGGATTGGACTTAAACCCGCAAAATACCATTGCCCTGTTGTGCGGCCCTGAAATCATGATGGAAGTTGGCGCTCACGCCTTATTGGAAAAAAATATGTCTGAAAATGCTATTTATTTGAGCATGGAACGCAATATGGAATGCGCAATCGCTCATTGTGGTCATTGCCAATACGGTGGTTTGTTTATCTGCAAAGACGGACCTGTTTTTCCTTATTCTATGGTCAAGGATCTTTTAAATATAAAGGGATTTTAATGTCAACAGCCCCTAATACCATTCTATAAATGAAGGGTATAAGACGGCAGGTGGGTTCAGTCGCAAACACGCCGTAAATACATCCTTGTAGGCTCGTATGTTTCATCCCTGAAACATACGGTTTGCTTGTGAACACCGCCTGCCATCATCTGCATGTCCATAACTTCCTTTACCGACTAGTATAATGTAATATGAAACCCAAATTAGCTGTGCATAAATTCAGTTCCTGCGATGGTTGCCAATTGGCATTTTTAAACGCGGGCGAAGAACTGCTTACCCTGTCAGAGCAGGTAGATATTGTGCATTTCGCAGAAGCTGGTCTAGTGGATATAGACGCCAAAGTAGACATCGCCTTTGTAGAGGGCAGTATTTCCACGCCCGATGAAGAAGAGCGCATTCAAAGAATTCGTGCTAACAGCGCCTATCTTATTACGATTGGCGCTTGCGCCACTGCAGGTGGCATTCAGGCTCTGCGGAATTCTGCCGATCATAAAGCCTGGATAGCGGGGATTTATGCAAATCCCGCCTATATTCAATCATTAGCAACCTCCACACCCATTGCAGCCCATGTGCGCGTTGATTTAGAATTATGGGGTTGTCCGGTGAATACACAACAAGTATTCAGTGCTATAAAATCCTTATTATTTCAAGCAAAACCGCGCGTTACTCGTGAAACCGTTTGCATGGAATGCAAAAGAAAAGGCCATGTCTGTGTGTTAGTGACCAAAAAACAAGCTTGCATGGGGCCGGTCACACAAAGCGGCTGCGGCGCTTTATGTCCAGGCGTTAATCGCGCTTGCTATGCTTGCTATGGGCCTGCAGAAAATCCCAATACCCTTTCGCTGAGCCATGCTTTTGAGAAATTGGGTCTTGAAAAAAATAGCATTTCGCACAAGTTCTTACATATTAATAACCAAGCGCCTGCTTTTAAAAAAGCCGCGCTTTATGACCAGACTAAATGACCATAACTTCCTTTATCGCAATGACAGGAGTGGGTTCGCCACTATGCAAAAAGACATTTCTATCGAAGTACCTATCCTGGCCCGCGTTGAAGGCGAAGGCAGCTTACGACTACACATTCGCAAGCAAAAAATTGAATCCTTGCAACTGCGTATTTATGAACCACCTCGTCTATTTGAAAAGTTTTTAGAAGGTCGTCATTTTAGCGAAGTATTAGACATCGTAGCCCGCATCTGCGGTATTTGCCCGGTTGCCTATCAGATGAGTGCCGCTCATGCCATCGAACACTGTTTTGGCATAAAGCCAACCGATTGGGTGCGCGACATGCGACGTTTGTTTTATTGCGGTGAATGGATAGAAAGCCATAGCATGCATATTCATCTGTTGGCTGTCCCTGATTTTATGGGTTATCAATCAGCGCTTGCAATGGCTAAAGATTACCCTAAGGAAGTACGTCGCGGATTGCGCCTGCAATCGCTTGGCAACAGCATCATAAAATTCTTTAGTGGCCGTTCCGTGCATCCCGTAGGCGCTTGCGTAGGAGGTTTTTTTCGCGCCCCCTCTATCACAGAAGCAAACGGCTTGCTCAATAAATTAAAAAATAATCTGGGCGAAGTGCTGGCATTGGCGCATTGGGCAGCATCACTGCCGCTGCCTGATAATACACATGAATTTATCAATGTTGCGCTGCGTCATCCCCAGGAATACCCTATGAATGAAGGACGCATCACCTCTACGCATGGTTTAGATATTCCCATTGACCAATTTGGTGATTATTTTAAAGAACAGCAAGTCCCTCACTCCAACGCCCTTCATTGTCATTTGCAAGGCAAACCTTATTTGGTAGGTCCGCTGGCAAGATTAAACATCAATCAGGATAAGCTGCCTAATACAGTGACTGATTTACTCAACCAAATTAGCATTAAGTTTCCCAGCTATAATATGTGTCATAGCATCGTAGCCAGAGCTATAGAAATTTATTACGCTTTTTTGGAAGCCATCCGCATTTTGGAAACTTATCAACTTCCTGATGCATCGCACATAGAAGTGACACCGCAAGAAGGTGTTGGGTTTGGTTGTACTGAAGCGCCGCGAGGCATGTTGTGGAAGATGTATAAATTTGATGCGGACGGCAAGGTAACACACGCGCAAATTGTTCCTCCCACTAGCCAAAACCAGGCGCGTATAGAAGAAGATCTACATATTTCTCTGACACAATACGGCTTAGACAGATCTGAAGATGAACTGCGTGCTTACAGTGAAATGCTTATTCGTAATTATGACCCCTGTATTTCCTGTTCTACGCACTTTTTAGATTTACGCGTAACACGCGCATGAATCACATCACTATCCTAGGCATAGGCTCCCCCTTTGGCGATGACAAAGTTGGGTGGGAAGTTATTGAGCGACTTTCGCAAAATACCGAGCTTGCAAAACGCATTCCTGCTTATTTGCGTTTAGAACACTGCACACATCCAGGATTAGACTTACTCGAATTCCTGCAGGACGCCAATCGCGTTATTTTGATTGATGCCGTCAGAACTGGCGCAGCTTTGGGGACGTGCCATCAATTTTCATTAAACGAAATAGAGCCGTTATATCGCTCACTATCCACACACGGCATCGGTGTTGGCTATGCCTTAAAGCTTGCTTGCACACTGCAGCTTCTGCCTGAAAACATTACTTTATATGGCATTGAAATCGGGGACATTTCTTATACAGAAGGACTCTCTCAACCCGTTCAACAAGCTGTTATTCAACTAGGTGATGTGCTAGCAGCTGAAATGCTTCTAACCCTGCCACAGCCAAGCTAAAAAAAGTGATAGCATACGTCAACCATCGAGAAATCAAGCCAGACTGCGCATCTGCCTTTCGAATCAGTACAGAGGTGAAATAACCATTCATACCATCTGAAAGCATCATGCCCAACATGAAAACAACACCCAATAATCCGGAAAAAACCCAGCCCGCCATTGCGGTTGCCGATAATGAAAATAAAGAAACCTGAGTAAATGTATCGAATGAAAGGGCGAACAATCCCCCAATGATGATGATGAAAAGGGGCGAATACCTATTCAAAGGAATCTTTTCCGCCATTCTGGTTTTTAAGGCGCGGGTTTGATAAGACTTGCTAAAAAGACTGAGCAGATTCATACCACCAAAAAGCAGTAAGAAAAAAACCGATATCCAATGACCCAAGTTATCTAGCCAATTTGGAATCGTCGATTGTAAAAATTGTATGCCAAACAGGATACTCAATCCTACAACAACCAGACCGTGCCCTAAAGAAAATAAAAAACCAACCCACTTAGCGAGTCTTTTGGCGTAAGAAACTTTGCGAACAATGGCGTCTATGGTTGCCAGATGGTCTAAATCAAGCCCATGACGTAA
>JACCDN010537195.1_pt1 | contig 11845 bp, 12 predicted proteins | sample 7441691 | NCBI WGS metagenome assembly JACCDN01 (sample SAMN15323439, study PRJNA562643) | freshwater metagenome | isolation source: river surface water | place: USA:Blue River Watershed | collected 2017-08-16
ACCCGGTGATTAAGAGTCACCTGCTCTACCAACTGAGCTAACAACCCATTTAAGCGCGGGAACGCTTAAATGCAGAGCAGAACATACCAGTTTCCCAGAGCAACTTTGACCAATCTAAATGACCGAGGGCCCTGTGAGAAAGACGGGGATATGGGCATGATTGCACCGTGAGTAGAGCCATCTCCAAGTGGGAAGCCCGCATTACAACCCTGCTTATCGCGGGGGCAATGGCGCTTCCCCTAGTACCGGCGGAGGCGGCGGATCAGAAGGCTTCAGTAGTACTTGAGACTCTTGTGGTGAAAGGTCGCGCACCGAAGACCGGCTATGACAGAGATGGACTCTTCGGCACATGGGCAGATCCTGACCGCAATGGGTGCGATGCCCGAAACGATGTATTGGCTCGAGATCTATCAAACGAGGTCGTGGATAGCGATCGATGCAAAGTTCTCTCGGGGAAATTCGTAGATCCATATTCTGGTGTGGCAATCAATTTTGTGCAGGGGAGAGGAACAAGTCAGCTCGTCCCGATTGATCACATTGTTGCCGTCTCTGATGCCTGGCAGAAGGGCGCCTTCAAATGGGATTCAACTAAGCGCGTGAATTTCTATAACGACCCACTGAACCTGCAGGCAACTCAGATGAAGCTTAACTCTCAAAAAGGCGATGGTGATGCGGCAACATGGTTGCCACCGCTGAAGAGTTACCGTTGCACCTATGTCGCGAGACAGATCGCAGTGAAGGCAAAGTATGGAATCTGGGTAACAACAGCAGAGAAAGCTGCCATGAAATCAATCCTGGCAAAATGTCCAGGACAGTTAATTCCCCGAAGTTAATTTAGATTTGCGTTAGAGAGCATCTCCACCGCGCTCGCCGGTGCGGATACGAATTACCTGCTCGACATTTGTCACCCACAACTTGCCATCACCGATTGAACCGGTGTTCGCTGCCGTGACGATTGTGTCAATAATTGATTGCGCTTCAGCATCTTCTGCCAACACTTCGATACGCACCTTTGGAATGAAATCAACGGTGTACTCGGCGCCACGGTAGATCTCTGTATGGCCCTTCTGACGGCCAAAGCCACGTGTTTCAGAGACAGTCATGCCGGCAACACCTGCAGCCTGTAAGGCAACCTTAATGTCATCGACCTTTGCAGGCTTCACAATTGCTGTAATGAGTTTCATCTTTGCCTTCAATCTCTCGTCTTGGACCGCTTAGTAGCGATTGGAATTTCCAGTAATGTCATAAGCAGATTCTGCGTGATAGGTAGTGTCGAGACCATTGAGCTCATCGTCGCGGAATGATCGGAAACCGATCGTCTTTTGAATAGCAGTCGCAATCAACCAGGTAGCCGTGAACGAGAATGCCGCCACGACAACAATTCCAATCAGCTGGCGATTGAGTTGCGTTGTTCCGCCATTGAAGAAGAGCCCATCGGCACCTGCTGAATTTGCCGTCAGCGTTGCAAGTAAGCCAATTCCAATCATTCCAAGGATTCCACCGACACCATGGACGCCAACAACATCGAGCGAATCGTCATAACCTAATTTGTACTTACGTGTGACTGCCCAAGCCGAGACAACACCGGCAACAAGACCGAGGAGAAGTGCTCCAAGTGGATTGAGATAACCGCAGGCAGGTGTGATTGCGACAGCACCAGCGATTGCACCAGATGCAACACCAAGTGTTGTCGCCTTGCCATCGCGGAACTTCTCATATGCAATCCATGTCATCGCAGCGGCAGCAGTTGCAATTTGAGTATTGATCATTGCAGTTGCAGCTAGATGTCCTGCAGAGAGCGCAGATCCTGCATTAAAGCCGAACCATCCAAACCAGAGCATTCCTGCGCCTAAAAGCACGAGCGGCAAGTTATGTGGGCGCATTGGATCTTTCTTAAATCCATCGCGCTTTCCCAGAACGAGAGCTAAGGCAAGAGCTGCAGCACCTGAATTAATCTCAACTACAAGGCCACCTGCGAAATCAAGTGCCTTCAACTTGTCGATGATCCATCCACCTTCTCCGCCTTGTGAAGCAAAGGCCCAGTGGCAGATTGGTAGATAAACCAAGGTAATCCAGAGCGCAACGAAGATGACCCATGAGCCAAACTTCGCACGGTCAGCGATAGCTCCAGAGAGCAGTGCGACGGTGATAATTGCGAAGGTAAGTTGAAACATTACAAATGCGAGAGTCGGGATTTGATGTCCTTCTGCACCAACTACCTGATCGAGCGTGTCCTTAAGGCCAACGAATTCGAAGCTGCCGATGAGACCGTTATGTGATTTACCGAAAGCAAGTGAGTATCCGTAGAGAACCCAGATTAAAGTTGTTATTCCCATCGCAGTAAATGACATCATCATCATGTTCAGCGCTGACTTTGCGCGAACCATGCCGCCATAGAAGATGGCCAGTGCTGGCGTCATAAAGAGTACGAGAGCGGCGCTGGCTAATACCCAGGCTGTATCTCCGGCATTAACTAGCTCCATAAGTTTCTCCGTAACTTATTAGGACTACTTCAGATTAATTAATTACTTTGTCGCTTGGTAACGATCGTATGAGGCTTGAATCTCTGCCTCGGCTTCATCGTGGCCAACCCAATCGCCACCGATTACTTCTTTACCTGGCTCGAGAGTCTTGTATACCTCGAAGAAGTGCTTGATCTCATCGAGCTCATAGACTGGAAGATCGCCGATATCTTTAATAGCTGACTTGCGGATATCACCGGCTGCAACGCAGAGAAGCTTGTCATCTCCGCCCTTCTCATCTGTCATGCGAAGCATCGCAACAGCGCGAGCTGAAACAACGCAGCCAGGAAAAGTTGGCTCATCCAACATCACCAGCGCATCCAGTGGGTCGCCATCGTTAGAGAGGGTGTTCTTCACAAAGCCATAGTCATGGGGAAAGCGAGTCGCGGTAAAGAGCATGCGATCGAGGCGGACCTCATGGGTCTCGTGGTTGATTTCGTACTTATTGCGTGAGCCTGCTGGGATTTCAACTACGACGTCAAAGATCATCGGACGACCTCTTTCTTAGAACCTCATCCTGCTCAATAAAATAGAAAGACCTTGGGGTGAGCGACGGGGCTCGAACCCGCGACATCTCGGACCACAACCGAGTGCTCTACCAGCTGAGCTACGCCCACCATGTGCTGTGCAGGGGCGTTACTTTACCCGCCAAGGAGCGAAATTAAGAAACCGGAACTTTGTGGGGCGGCAGCCAGGGTTGAGAGCGCCAAAGTGAACGCTTAAGATGGGGCAGTGCGAGCGTTCTCACCATTAAAACTCACTCGCCTTAAGACAAAGTCCTTTATCTCTATCTCGGCGCTCCTTGCATCCCTGATAATCACTGCTGGCCCAACACTCTCTCCAGCTAAAGCTGCCTTCTATACAACAAATCTTGCATTTAAGTTAGATGCCCAAGATTCAGCCTCCTACACATTCGGAAGTGATACCTGGCTCGATGTTTCGGGTTTGGGCAATAACTTCACCCGTGCTGCAAGCGGTGCATCTTCGCGCCCAATCTATAGCGCAGGAAATGGCACCCCGAACTCTTTCCTATTCACCCGAGCATCGCAGGCGAGCGCTGCGAGCCCACCATCGAGCGGAACCTACTTCAGTGGCGCAGCAGGATCGAATACAACATTTTCAGCAGGTAGTTTTACTGTTGCAGCTTGGATTCGAGTGCCAGTTGCAAACCTAGGTTTTTCAACTGGCCACTGGCAGACAATGCATGTCTTATCTGCAGAACTGCCAGGAATCACATACGACTGGGGTTTTGGCGTAGATAGCAATGGAAAGATTGCATTTGGAACCGGAGGTACATCCGATCAGACCTTAGCCTCCACAACTTCCGTTAATACAAACAACTGGGTCTTTGTCGCGGCAACACGAACTGTCAGCAATAACTCCGTCAGTATCTATGTCAACGATGGAGCTGCAGTGACTGGAACATTGTCTACCGGAGCAGCAACGAGAGGTTTAACGGCAAATGGGGTATTGCGCCTCGGTGCCGGAGATGATGGTGGTGTGAGCTTTGGTGGAAATATCGCTGCTGTATTTGGATATACCGCAGCCTTAACCTCATCGCAGATTCTCGATACTTTCAATGCAACTAAAGGTAGCTATGGTTTCTCAAGCCCTACAACCACATCCCTTTCTGCTGCAGCTTCCACCACCACTTTTGGAATTGTGGATACCTTAACTGCGACGATTTCACCTAGTGGAGCCACTGGCACCGTTAACTTCCTCAACAACGGAAGCTCAATCAGTGGCTGCTCTTCGGTAGCTGTGAGTGCGGGGGTAGCACGCTGTGCATTTACACCGACATCGCTGGGTTCGATTACTAATTTAACGGCAAGCTATAGCGGTGACTCTTCCTATGACGCCTCCAACTCTTCGCCTATCGCAGTCACTGTCTCTAAGGGAGTTACCTCACTGAGCCTTTCAGTCTCGACTACTGCCTACTATCGAAGATCTACCACTATCACTGCAACCTCATCTCCTGCTGGCACTGACGGGAAGGTGACCTTCACCGCCAACGGTAAGAAGATTGGCGGGTGCATTAAGGTGCAGAGCGCAAGTAGAAGTGCAACATGTAATTGGCTACCTTCTAGCCACTCGAGGGTTCAACTTGGCGCAACTATCACTCCGGCCAGCGATAACTTCTTAGTGGCTACTGCGCTTCCACAATTTGTATCTATTCAGGCGCGAACTAACCTGAGGTAGTGATTTCTCGGCGAAAACAGCTCGGCGGTAGTACTTCAGTTCATCGATAGAGTCACGAATATCGCCAAGTGCGCGGTGGTTGCCGGTCTTGGCAGGTGCAGCGAAGTAAGCCTTGGGATACCAGCGGCGAGAGAGCTCTTTAATCGTTGAGACATCAATGGTGCGATAGTGAAGGTAATCCGCAAGCGCCTTCATATCGCGGGCGATGAAGTTGCGATCGACCGATACCGAATTTCCCGCCAGAGGCGATTTACCTGGAGCAACTCCAACTGATGCAAGGTAGGCAAGAATCTGCTTCTCAGCCTCAGCAACCTCGATGCCATGGGGGATCTCATTGATGAGTCCGGAAGATGTATGCATATCGCGGACAAAGTCGTTCATGCCAGCAATCTGGCCCTCGGTGGCATGGATGACGAGGTCGATGCCCTCGCCGAGGATGTTTAGCTCTGAATCGGTCACGAGGACGGCAATCTCGACCAAGGCATCGGTTTCGAGTGAGAGACCTGTCATCTCGCAATCAATCCAGACAAGGTGGGGGAGTTCGGTAGCCATAGGGCGAGCGTAGTGGCTGCGGGGAGGTTTCAACTCTCGTTCACCTTCCGTTCACCAAGTATCCGTGCCAATTTTCGGGGTTAAGGGCAGGATGCTCCGCATGACCACAGCTCCTGCGCCGCGCGAAATTACAACGCAGCCCCGTCGCTCTGATCGCATCTTCCGTCGAGTAGTAACCGCGGGCGGCCTCTCCTCCCTCGCAATCCTTGGCTTGATCACAACATTCTTGGGCTATCGCGGTTTTGAAATCCTTTGGAATGAAGGTTTCTCATTTATCACCGGTGCGGACTGGACAGTCAGTTACGACGAATCAAATAACGTTATCGATAGCGATTTCGGACTCGGTGCAATGTTGGTCGGAACGATCCTCTGCGCATTTGTCGCAGTTGTAATTGCACTACCAATCTCAGTTGCTATGTCACTCTTCCTTAATTTCTACGCACCACAATGGTTAAAGAAGATTCTTGTCACCATCATCGACATGATGGCTGCATTCCCATCAATTCTCTTCGGAATTTGGGGCTTCCTCGTTCTGATGCCGAGCGCTGAATATTGGGCCAAGTTAATCAATAAGTATCTTGGTTGGATCCCATTCTTTGAAGTCAATCCATATATTTTCACGCGCTCGCCATTCGTTGCAGGTGTTGTACTGGCAATCATGATTATTCCAATCATTACCTCTGTCTCTCGAGAAGTCTTTTCGCAGGCACCACTCGATCGCATTCAAGCTGCATACGCACTCGGTGCAACACGTTGGGCGATGATTAAGGCTGTTGTTATTCCACACGGTCGCTCTGGTGTTATCGGTGGAGCGATGCTTGGCTTAGGTCGCGCCATGGGTGAAACCGTTGCCGTCTACACAGTTCTCAACATCGTCTTCCAAATCAACTGGCATGTACTTCTCGGAGCTGGTGGAAACGTTGCATCACTGATTGTTCTCCGCTTCGGCGAAGCAACACCATATGAAATCAAGGCACTTATGGCAGCCGGTCTCGTCCTCTTCGGATTGACCTTGCTCGTCAACGCTTTAGCAGATGTGATTATTAAGCGAACAGGAAAGTCTGGACGATGAGCACCGTAAAGCCAATGGCTCCCTGGAAGGCATCAAAGCGCGATCGCCTTCGCGATGGACTTATCTTCCTTGCTACCGCACTCTTTACCTTTGGCGTCGTCGAAGCTACAGAACTCAAAGGAAAGCTTGCCTACTTCCTTCTCTTCTTAATCTCATATGCAGTTGCTACTGCAGCTCTGAGTTTCTTCAAGTACGGTGCGACTACCGCAAAAGATTCTGCAGTCAAGGTAATCATCGCCGGTGGAGCGCTCCTGACAGTACTCCCAATCTTCAGCATCTTGGCAACAATCATTCAAAAGGGCTACAAAGGCATCAAGTTAAATATTTTTACAAGCGATATGTCCCTTGCAACTCCAACGGATCCGCTGACCAACGGCGGACTTATCCACGCCATTGTCGGAACTCTCATTTTGGTTTTCGTTGCGCTCATTCTCAGCGTTCCAATTGGAATTCTTACCGCGCTCTATCTCACTGAGATCAAGGGCAAGTTCACTCGTCCCATCCGATTCCTTGTTCAGGCGATGTCCGGTGTTCCATCAATTGTTGCCGGCCTCTTTATTCTCTCTGCTGTGATTTACCCAATCACTAAAGCCAACTCAGGATTTATGGGTTCACTAGCGTTGACGATTTTGATGATTCCCACTGTTGCTCGAACATCAGAGGAAGTTCTCAACCTCATCCCGCAAGATCTTCGTGAAGCCGGCACTGCTCTCGGTGGCACACAGTGGCGCACAGTTGCCATGATTGTTCTCCCTGCAGCAAAGAGCGGCTTGATTACAGCGATGATCCTTGGCGTTGCTCGCATCGCCGGAGAAACGGCTCCGCTCCTACTTCTTACCGGTGGCGGCGATCGCATCAACGGCAATCCATTTAACGACCCAATGGGTTCACTCCCGTTCTATATCTGGAAGTCATTTAATGCCGGCTCTGAAGAAGCGATTACCCGCGCTTGGGCTGGTCTCTTGGTTCTTGTTCTCCTTGTTCTTATTCTCTTTACGACAGCACGTTTCTTAAGCACTAGAAAGGTCTCACGATGACTTCTGCACTTTCTGATGTAACTAGCGCACCACGCATACCTGGTCTGCGCGCTGCAGGAACAGGCCTTGAGGCGCGTGGCATCCACGCATGGTTCGGTAAGCACCACGCACTCGCAGATGTCTCACTCGACTTTGCTCCAGGAACCGTGACAGCACTGATTGGCCCATCAGGGTGTGGCAAGTCAACATTTATTCGTACTCTCAATCGCATGCATGAATTCATTCCATCGGCTGCAATGGCGGGAGAAGTTCTCCTTGATGGCAAAGATGTATATGCACCTGGCGTTGATGTAACAAAGATTCGACTTCAAATCGGTATGGTCTTTCAGAAGCCAAACCCATTCCCATCAATGACTATTGGCGAGAACGTTCTCTCTGGTCTCAAGCTCGCACAGCTAAAGGTCGAAAATAAAGATGACCTCCTTGAAGAGTGCCTCGAGCGCGCAGGTCTTTGGAAGGAAGTAAAGGATCGCCTCGGTGCACATGGTGGTTCACTCTCAGGTGGTCAGCAGCAGCGCCTCTGTATCGCTCGCGCGCTTGCAGTAAAGCCCCAAGTACTTTTGATGGATGAGCCTTGCTCTGCCCTTGACCCAGGTTCAACGCTTCGTATTGAAGAGACTATTCGTCAGCTCTCAGAGACGATGACAATCGTAATCGTTACCCACAATATGCAGCAGGCGGCACGAGTCTCTGACTACACAGCATTCTTCTTATCTGATGGTGGTCCTGGCCAAATGGTCGAGGTTGCGCCAACAACAGAGATCTTCTCTCGCCCAAAGGATAAGCGCACAGAGGATTACGTTACCGGCCGATTTGGCTAGTTCTCAGAGATTTTCGGCACCAATTGTTCATCTAACTGTTGGTGAACGTTTCCCATTAAGGGGTAATTGATTTACTTGGCTTACATAGGTTTACCTCGTAAGTAAAACCAATTACCTAAGGGGAAATACATGAGAGTTTCAAAGCTCGCGAAAGTTGCAACAATTGCACTCGCGTTTGGCTTGGTAGCAACAACACCTGCATATGCAGCAAATCTTCAGGGTTCAGGCGCATCATTCCCAGCGCTCTTGATCGAAGCTTGCAAGGCTCCATTCGCAGCAGCTACTTCACATACATTTACATATGCATCATCAGGTTCTGGCGCAGGTCGCTCAAACTCAGATAAGGGCGTTGGCGATTTCTGGTTCACAGATGCTCCTCACACATCATCTTCAAAGCGCTCTTCAATCATTCACGTTCCTGCAGTAGCAGCGCCAATTGCAATTCTTCATAACGTTCCAAACTCAAAGACACTTCAGTTCTCAGCAGAGACAATCGCAAAGATCTTTGGTGGCGAAATCACAATGTGGAATGACCCAGCAATCGTCGCTGATAACAACCGCACAACTACAAAGATTATTTACTCAAAGAACGGTGATGGCTCACTCAAGAAGAATAAAGCTGGCGATCCAATCGTTCTTCGTACTCAGACTGTAACAAGCAAGGTCATCTTGCCTGCGAAGAAGATCCAGGTTGTCTATCGTTCAGATAACTCAGGAACATCTGAGAACTTCACAAACTACCTCAACAAGTCCGCTCCATCAGTATGGACAAAGGCTAAGAGCGGTACATTCAAGGATTCATTCCCTGGCAACATCAACGACATTGCAAACCTTGGTCGCATCGTCGGTGCATCATCTTCATCAGGTGTTGCGCAGCAGGCAGGTAAGACTCCTTACTCAATCACCTACGCAGAAGTGAACTATGCGAAGGCAAACAAGTTGAAGATTGCTAACGTAATCAACGCAGCAGGTGCATCAGTTGCTCCGGATTCAACTGGCGTCAGCGCATTCCTTGCTCAGGCATCACAAGATTCAAATGGATACCTCACCTATGACTTCAAGACAACAGAAAAGGGTGCATACCCACTCGGTATCGTTTCCTACCTCTTAGCTGACACAAAGTACTCAGATAAGGCAACCGCTGCTGCAGTGAAGGAATTCGCTCAGTTCATCCTCTCTCCAAAGTGTGCGCGTGATGCAGGAGATGCCCTCGGCTTCTCAGTGATCGATGGCGACTTCCTTAAGAAGGCGCTTGCACAGGTTGCAAAGATCGGTTAATTAGTAAAACTCCTCCAAGAGTAAGCACTAGAGAAAAACCGGCTGGTTCCCTGATGGGAGCCAGCCGGTTTTGCTTTACTGCAAGAACTATCTGCGCGCCTGGCTGGAATCGAACCAGCGACAACCCGCTTAGAAGGCGGGTGCTCTATCCGACTGAGCTACAGGCGCATCTCACACCGATAAAACGATGGTGTGTTTCGTACGGCGCAATTGTACCCAGTAAGGTTTACCACTATGGCTGAGTTCATTTATACGATGAAGAAGGCGCGTAAAGCGCATGGTGAGAAGGTAATTCTCGACGACGTAACCCTGATGTTCCTTCCTGGGGCAAAGATTGGTGTTGTAGGCCCGAACGGTGCCGGTAAGTCGACCGTCTTGCAGATCATGGCCGGACTCCAGCAGCCTTCCAACGGTGAGGCATACCTTTCACCTGGATACACAGTTGGCATCTTGATGCAGGAGCCAAAGCTCAATGAAGAGAAGACAGTTCTTGAAAACGTACAAGAAGGTGTCGCAGAGACGATGGAGATGGTTCGCCGCTTCAACGAGATCTCAGAAGAGATGGCAAATCCAGATGCAGATTACGACAAGCTCTTGGCTGAGATGGGCGAGCTTCAAGAGCAGCTTGATCACCGCAATGCATGGGAGCTCGACTCACAACTTGAGCAAGCGATGGATGCACTTCGTTGCCCACCAGGTGATGCGGATGTAAAGGTTCTCTCTGGTGGCGAAAAGCGCCGCGTTGCTCTCTGCAAGTTGCTCTTGGAAGCGCCAGATCTCTTGCTTCTCGATGAGCCAACTAACCACCTTGATGCCGAATCAGTTCTATGGCTTGAGCAGCACCTTGCTAAATATCCAGGCACCGTTGTTGCGATTACTCACGATAGATACTTCTTGGACAATGTCGCTCAGTGGATTCTCGAGCTAGACCGTGGTCGTGCCTATCCATATGAAGGTAACTACTCAACATATCTCGAGACCAAGGCAGCTCGTCTCAAAGTTGAAGGCCAGAAAGATGCAAAGCGCGCAAAGCGTTTATCTGAAGAACTTGATTGGGTTCGACAGAATGCAAAGGGCCGTCAGGCCAAGTCAAAGGCGCGTCTTGCTCGATATGAGGAGATGGCTGCCGAGGCAGACAAGATGCGTAAATTGGACTTTGAAGAGATTCAGATTCCACCTGGGCCACGCCTTGGAAATATCGTTGTTGAAGTTGAGAACCTTGTTAAGGGCTTCGGAGATCGCGTACTTATCGATGATCTCTCATTCACGCTTCCACGTAACGGAATCGTTGGAGTTATCGGACCTAACGGAGCCGGTAAGACAACGCTCTTTAAGACAATCCTCGGTCTCGAACCAGCGGATTCAGGAAATGTGAAGATCGGCGAGACAGTAAAGATCTCTTATGTAGATCAGTCACGTGGCGGAATAGATCCAAAGAAGTCTTTATGGGAAGTCGTATCCGATGGACTCGACTTTATTAAGGTCGGACAGGTCGAAATGCCATCGCGTGCATATGTTGCAGCCTTTGGTTTCAAGGGTCCTGATCAGCAGAAGCCAGCGGGTGTTCTCTCAGGTGGAGAGCGCAACCGACTTAATCTCGCACTCACCCTGAAGCAGGGTGGAAACCTCTTGCTTCTCGATGAGCCAACAAACGACCTTGATGTTGAAACATTGGGTTCACTTGAAAATGCACTCCTCGAATTTCCGGGTTGCGCAGTAGTGATCTCTCACGATCGTTGGTTCTTGGACCGCGTTGCAACACACATCTTGGCTTATGAAGGTGATTCAAAGTGGTTCTGGTTTGAAGGAAACTTCGAGTCATACGAGGAGAACAAGATTTCTCGCCTTGGTGCAGATGCGGCACGCCCACATCGTGCGACCTACCGAAAGCTCACTCGCTAATGATTTACACAAATCAACAGTTTGTGCGCTGGGATGACATTGATGCATTTGGTCATGTCAATAATGCAAAGTACCTCACCTATATTCAAGAGGCTCGCTTCCAGTGGTCGTTCTATGAGGTAAAGGCCGAGGGGGAGCAGCCAACTCTTCTTGAGATGGTTGTTGCGCGCAATGAAATTGATTACCTCGTTCCAATTTACGAGGGCGGGCTTTTCTACGATGTAAATATTTGGGTTGAATCAGTTGGCAATAGCTCTTTTGTTCTCGGCTATGAAATCGTCGGAAAAGATGGCGTAATCCATGCCAAGGTCAAGAGCGTGCAGGTCGCAGTTTCGATGGAGACAAAGAAGTCACGACCATTGACTGATGCAGAGAAGGTCTTTCTCGCTAAGTACACTCGCGATTAAGTAAGGCATATGCGATGAAGAAGTTACATCCAGCCTGGACTGCGCTCGTTGTCAC
>JACCDN011177038.1_pt1 | contig 11845 bp, 8 predicted proteins | sample 7441691 | NCBI WGS metagenome assembly JACCDN01 (sample SAMN15323439, study PRJNA562643) | freshwater metagenome | isolation source: river surface water | place: USA:Blue River Watershed | collected 2017-08-16
CACCTGCTGTGAGTGCGAGTGCAAGACCTGCGCCTGGGTCATCCGTTGTTTGGTGTAAAACCGTCCAGGCATCATCTCCTGAGGGAATGGCTCCTAGCACCGTATCTTGCTGACTATAAAGAATTGAAACGCGCTTTACTCCTTTGACCGCACTGGGGAAATTAAATTCATAGGGAATTTGCTGGGCTTTGCCCGTAATAGGATTGCTTAAAATCAAAGGCATAAATTTCTTTTTAGAGTTGTCATCAAAAGAAGTATTGGGAATTGCTGCGTCCCACAAAAAGGCATGATCAATTTGAATGCCATTGGCGCCGCATTTGTCTAAGACTCGCATTAATACGCCATTTCCTAAAGAGTGGGCCATGATATTAATTTTTATACCGCGCTCATGAAGTTGTTGTACCAGCGCAAAGACTTGTTCAGCCGGAAAGATCGTTGTGCTATTGGCAACGCTATAGTCTAAAGGACTTGCAGGATTCCCTTGCCAGGAAATACCAATCAGCCGCTCATATTTAGAATAATCCTGTCCGTCAAAACCAATCGCTTTATTAAGAGAATGCTCCATACACAAAATCCATTTATGGGCCTCGCTCCCATATCTTTGATTGATGCTAAGCAGTTTTAAAGCATTTTTTGGTACTTGAGGAAAAGCAGTTTTGCAATAATCATCATCGCGGCATAATGAAACAGACTGGCCACCTGGCTCCAGAATTGAAATCTTTTCGCCACCCATTTCAGCAGTGGTTTGTTGCAAACCTGTTGGCCATGTACCAAAACCCACGTTATAGCCATGGATAAAGATCGTCACGTTATTCCCCATGGTTTCAAAGAAGTCGAGTTCATGTTTGCTTAATGGATTGGTGCGAATGGCTCCCTGGTAAGTTTCCTGCTCAAAATAGGGTTTGAGAACTTGGTAATTGACCTTATCGTCGCCTTCGAGCTTGTTTTCCCAATAATCTTGTCTGAAGTTAAAGATAAACGCAGGAGCAAGTAAATTAAGATTGACGATGTAGGTAATATTGCCATATTGGTCAACCTGTTTGTTTTGCTCCCAATCACTCGCTTGTACAGTGATCGTATTGGTTGGGAAAATAGGTTTAGTGTTTTGAGCAATGATGTTAACTGCAAGGCTGCTATCTGTCCCATTACGGCCATTATGTGACAAGATAATTTGAACTTGCTTAATATCTACAGGAACGCTTGGGTCATTTGTTTTAGAAAGCGTCTGGGTAATGGCATAAACTTTACCTGTAAGGCTTGCTGCTCCGCCAGAAAATTTTAACTCTGTTCCATCTTGTTTAGTAAAGACGAAGTCCGCCCCAATCCCTTGCAAATAATCATCAAGCATCGGAGCTACTGTGGGATTCTTAATGTTTGTTTGATCTCCAATTACAAAGCGAATGTAAGTGATTGGCTTAGCTTGAACCTGATTATTAATAATATTGCTATTTCCTGCCTGTAGACTATGGAAATCCCCACTAGTCACTCTTTCATGGCTCTGATTAGTAATCATTTGGGAGTCTAGCTTTTTCATGCCAGGATTATTCGGGTCTTGCTCATTGGATAGCATCATAAAGCTGCGATTTTGGCCTTCAGTATGTTGGGCTCCCATAGTCACGAAGTTGTGATCGCCAGGTACGTTGGAATAGGTGAGATATTGCCCTTGTGGCAGAGCATAGTGGGTACGCTGTTGTACAGTACTGCTATGGACATGCCCCGTATCCGCATTGGCAGCAGCACCCTTGATAAGTGGATAGTCCATATTACCGTTTGCAAACATAATCTGGAGCTCAGTATCTTTGTAAATGGGGAAAGTTCGTCCCGTCACGCCGCCTTGATTGCTTAAAGAAATTAATCGGGTATAGCGTGCTGGAACATTGCCGCAGACTTCAGTGTAATTGTAAGGGAACATTACCGGAATGTTTCCTAGCTGGTCAGGAACAACGATTTCACCTGTGGGCATACCATAGCAACCTGATAAAACACCTCGGTAGTTATAATTTGGATATTCGCGATGGAAGCCTTGTTCTTCAGTCCAAAGCCAGATTGGAGCACGATAAGGAATAGTTTCACCTGAAATATCGGTCAAGGCCATCGCGGTGAGACGATGGTTTTGGCTAAACTGAGCTGAAGCTCCGCGCTCTTCATCCCCTTTGGCAAATTCATACTCAATATTGGTAATGACAAAAGGCGTAGTGCTGCCATGAAACGGAACCTGAATTACATCTCCTGGTTGTAGGTCTAAACCTTGGAAATTTGCAGTAAGGACTTGCTGTTTAATCCGTAGAGAATCTTTCACAATGGTTGCAATGGCTTCGACATTATTATCAGTTAAAAGATTACCCATGCAATGGTGATCTAAACTTAAACCTAGATTGCTTCCTATTGTAGGAAGGCTTTCAGTTTTCATGACATATTGGTTTTGCGATTCATCAAAGTAAATGGCACGAACAGTATTAGTGACTTGAGTCGTATCACATTCAATATTATATAAACCTGCTCCTTCGTGATCCATTTTCTGCAAAATCTCAACGGAACCAAAATTATTTAAAGCACCATTATGATCTGCAACCAGAAGTGTAACCCCAGAGTTCCCAGTAAAATCTTGGCGGAAGTTCGCCCAGATTCCATATTCAGACAAGTTTCTAAAGATAAAGGCGAGATCAGATTCGCCAAATTGGGTAATAGAATTCTGGATAGGATAATAGGAATCATTCTGGGAAAGGCTTTTAGAAACCTGGGTTTGCTTATATCCCAGTTGATTAAAGCGGTCCGTTAAGCCTCGATCGATAATTTCAAGTGCGGAAGCGCCTAAATAGATTCCAGAGCGACGATTTAAAAATAAGTCCTGACACTCAGCTAAGCATTCAATCCAAACTAACTCCTTACCATTAGCAAATTTTGAGGTTCCCTCTAAGCGTCTTACTGTACCCTGAAAGATATGCGAATGGTTAAAGCGAGTGGAGGTGATTGTTACTTTTCCCCAACTTTCTAGTTGTAAGTTTGAAGCAGCATGTTCAAAAGCATAAAAGCCCACATCACTCACCACCAATGCGCGGATCTGATACATGCCGTGCATTCGTGCTTGATAAGAAGCTTCCAGGCAGTCAAAGCTAAAGGACTGATCTGCGCGCGTTAGCGTAACATTCATCGACAGTGCATCAGTAGGCGAAAACGACATAAGATCAATCCTTATTCTGATAAAATAAAGATCATTCTAACCTCTGTGCATTTTTTGTCAAGGCCTATTTTTTGATAAATTTGCGTGTAGGCTTTTTACCTTTGTTTTTTAAAGTTTTTCTTTCATTTAGCTTTTTCTCAAGATGGCCCGGAGCTAAAGATCGTGAGGTAAAGTGTAAAATTGAGCGAAGTTCCGTTTTGATAATTTGCTTTCATTCTTTATAGATTTTTGCTACCCTGCTGGGAGATATTTTTAGGGTATTCCCCAAAAGATATTCCGATACAGTCAATTATAGGAACTTTGTAAATAAGGCTAATTGTTTTATAACCTTTCCTTCAGACAAAGAAAAAAATTCATCTATAGTTCCATTTATAAAAAGTATTCGTAAAGTAGGCACAACTCTTTAATTATTGAGTTTTAATACACTTTAGAAATTGATCCTGCAAAAAAATAAATTAAATTCAATAACAAAAACACCCTGATTACGGCGAAGTTTTCATAAAATTGTACGTTTTCCTTTGTTAAGTTGGTAGATATAATAGTTTATCAACAATTTTATGCAAATTTTACTTCGATTTTACACTTTACCTCACGATCTTTAGCTCCAGGCCTATATGCGAAGCTCATAAATTGACAAGTGCCTATAATTAGAGCTACCATAGCTTAAATATCACGAAAATTCAATGTGTTGATATAAATTTATTTAAACTTCACTAGCATGCATAGGTAAGATAATGATCAAGATTCTTGATGTGACTTTGAGAGATGGTGGTTATAGAAATAACTTCAACTTTGGCGAGGCGGACGTTAAGCATATTGTTGCAAATTTAGCAGAAGCTGGTATTGACTATATAGAAGTCGGTTACCGAAATGGTAGCTTTAAGCCAATTGAAAATATGGGTATCACTGGTAATTCAACGAATGAATATTTGCAATTACTAAATAGTCTTAATTCTAAAGCAAAATTAGGCGTTGTCTATCATCCAAGGAATATTCAAGAGCAAGATATTAAAGATATGTTTGATTGCGGCATTAGTTTGTTACGTTGCTGTTTTGATCCAAACAGACTTGATTACACTTTAAGATTAATTGATAAAACAAAAGAACTTGGTATGATCAGCTGTGTTAATTTTACGCGTATCAGTCAATTACCCAAGGAAGATTTGTTAAAAAATGCAAAAATGGCAGTTTTAGCTGGTGCTGATGTGATTTATCTCGCGGATTCTAATGGCAGTCTTTTCCCACATGAAATTGGTGAGCTAACTTCTATGCTCAAAGACCGTATTGATACTGAAGTGGGCTTTCATGCGCATAATCATTTAAATCTTGCTACGGCTAATGCTATTGCTGCTATAAACAACGGAGCTACTTTTATTGACTCCTCTTTGCGAGGGATGGGGAAAGGACCTGGTAATTTACAGACAGAATTTTGGGTCGCCTATTTACTTAAAATCCAAAAAACAAAATCTTATAACTTTGGAAAAGTTCTTGAGTTGGCAGAATATGTGAGCTCAAATGTACCCTGCTCTAAATCCGAAACGTCTTTAATTGATATTATGACTGGTAGCTTAGATTTTTCAGTTGAAGAAAAATCTAAGCTAGATGACATTTGTTTTAAAGAATTTAATAACTTATTTTTTAACAAACATATGTTAACTTAAGCGTGGGGATATATTCAATGCAATATAATGTCAATCGTTTTGGCCAGGGTAAGAAAAAACTTTTAATCTTTGCTCCTATTTTGCCACAATGGAATCCTAGTACTGATATCGAAAAAACTTTTCACCACTATACTCAAGATTATTTAATTGAACATATAGATACCCTATCAGTTACTATGGGAAGTAAATCAATATCTGAAGCTCTTCTCAAGTTCAAGGATTATTTTGTACAGCATTGCGCAAATGTGGATATTCTCATGGGTTTTGCGTTTGGAGGAACATTGCTGCAACATATAGCAGATATTATCCCAAGACACTGTAAACTTGTACTTATATCTGCCCCAACCTATGCTGATAATAATTTGGTAAAAAAATTAGAATCGGTATTAAGTTTACTCTCAAATAATCAACTATTAGAAGCTATAAATTTAGTTGAGCTTTTAGTTCAACCTAGAGGTCAAGTAACCCATACAGGATTAACCAATATAGAGTGTATTTTGAATATTACCGATGCAAAAAAACGATTGTTACACGGCTATAGTTTAATGATTCAGGCCGATGCTCGCAATACAGTTAACATGGGCTCTCATCAATCATTAGCAATTATTGGCGAACACTCTCAGTTGGCGACCTTAGACAATGTTCTTTTATCAAGTAAACAAATTAGAGTTGTACCGAATGCTGGAATGCGAGTACTCGATAGTAATCCCGAGTTTGTACATTCTATCTTAGATCAATTCTTACTAGGAGAATCTACCCATGAATAAGCCTTTAAAAATTGCCGTTTTACCGGGAGATGGTATTGGGGAAGAAGTCCTGCAAGCAGCACTTCCCGTTTTTAAGCTATTAAATATACCTGTTGAGTTAAATTTTGGCAGAATCGGCTGGGAATGCTGGCGTAAGGAGGGGAATCCAGTACCACAAGCAACATGGGATCTGATTGAGCATTGTGATACATGTCTCTTAGGTGCAATTACTAGTAAACCATTAGCCCAAGCCTTACAAGAACTGCCAGAACACCTACAAGGACAGGATATTAAATATATATCGCCTGTTATTCAACTACGACAAAAGCTAAATCTATTTGCCAATATAAGACCGGTCTTTAGTGTTTTAGAGGACAGAACCTTTAATTTTACTGTTATTCGAGAAAATACAGAGGGGCTTTATGCAGGCCTAGATTATCGAAACATCCCAAGTGAAATCAAAACATGTATCCAACAACAAGGACAATGGAAGAATAAAGATTTAAACGATGCCAGTTGTACAATCAGATTACAAACAGCAGAAGGTCTAAACCGTATATTTGATTTTGCCTTCTCATATGCTAAACAGCAGGGCTTTAAAAAAGTCACTTTGGCAGATAAGGCTAATGTAATGAGAGAAAGTGGTGCTTTTGCCAAAACCATCTTTGAAGAGATTGCTGCCAATTATGCTGACATTGAAAACGAAATTTTAAATGTAGATGCTGTAAGTCTTTGGATGGTACGAAAACCTGAAAACTTTGGTGTCATTGTTGCTGAAAATATGTTTGGTGATATTCTTTCAGATGTAGGTGCTGGGGTCATGGGGGGATTAGGTTTAGCTCCAAGTGCCAATATTGGGCCAGATTATTCTTATTTTGAACCTGTACATGGTAGCGCACCAATTCATGCAGGTAAAAATAGAGCAAACCCCAGTGCAATGTTTTTAACAATCAGTTTGTTACTAAAGCAATTTGGATATACAAAAGAGTCTCTATCCATTGATAATGCAGTAAAAATGGTCGTTAAAGAGCATAAATTCGTAACCTATGATTTAGGAGGCAACGCTTCTACTGCAGAAATGGCCAGCGCAATATTAGAAAAAATCGCTCACCCTACAATACAGAAATCCATTGCTTTTATTGCAACGGGTGATGAATTAGCAAAAGGCGAGATTTTAGATACAAACAGTCAATACTTTGCAAAAAAACTAACTGCGCTCGGCATGCATGTGAAATCTCAACAGTCTGTTACAGATGATAAAAGTGTAATAAAACAGGCCATTATTCATCAACTGGCTCAGAATGACTGTATTGTACTTTGTGGTGGCCTGGGCCCCACCTCTGATGATAGAACACGTTTTGCTTTAGCTGATGTAGTCAAAAAAGAACTCGTTTTTAACCTGCCAGAATGGGATTATATTTGCAATCGACTAAAAGGATTTGGCATTGTAGTACATGAATCTAACAGGCAGCAAGCGCTCTTTCCAGAAGGTGCGGAAATATTGCATAATCCAAATGGCACTGCAGCAGGCTGTAAATTATATGTGAACAACAAAGTCATTTTTATGCTCCCGGGACCACCCAAAGAGTGTGTCCCCATGTTTGATAAACATGTTGTGCCTACTTTAATAGATGATCATTTTATAAATAATCAACATCAATTATATTGGAAGCTCATTGGCGTTATCGAAGCTGATTTAGCAGCAAAAATAGATCTGCTTCTTAAAGAGTATAACGTTACAACAAGTTATAGGTGGAATTATCCTTATGTTGATTTAAAGTTATTACATAATTTACAAGATGAAGATTCTATTCAAAAGCTATTTACCATGGTTAATGAAGCTATAAAAGACTATGTTGTAACCACTGAAAATAGCAACAGTCTTGAGTTATTGAAAGAATACTTAGATCTTTCTTCTTACTCTATTGTTATCAACGATAACTTAACCTTGGGAAAATTTAAAAGCACTTTTGGTGATCACAATAAGATCCATTACAATACTGATGTATTACCTCAGAATAATGCTATATATGTGACTAGTTCTGGATTAGAAGACTTTCATCAAGCTAAGCCATTTGTAGGCACTACGAATTTGGCTTGTACCATAACAGTTCAAGATGTCGCTTCATCATTTAATCTAACGATTGCCAATCGAGGCACAGAGGTTATCGATTATGGAGTTCATTTTATGGGCTATTGTATTTGTAAAATAATAAAAGACCTGGAACTGACCAATGAATAAAAAAGAAATAATTAATGCATACAAAAATCTTAGTACCTCATCAATTTCCGATGCGCTGGATAGTTTAAAAATAAAAGGCCAGGTTCTAGGACTAAAGCCACGTAGTGCCAATTCCAATATGGTTGGCTTTGCTTACACAGTTAAATATTTGCCTTTTGAAACATCCCTGACTGGGTTCCAAAATGCCGGTAACTATATCGACAATGTAGGAGAAGATAAGGTTATTGTAGTTGATAATGACAATATCAATTGGTGCACGACCTGGGGAGGAATACTCACTCAAGTTGCTCAAAAGCGCAAAATAAATGGGGCTGTGGTGCATGGCTCAATTAGAGATATCGATGAGATAAAGCACTCAATGTTTCCTGTTTTTAGCCAGCATGTGTTCATGTGTTCTGGGAAGAACAGAGTTCGGAAAGTGGATGAGCAATGCCAGATTATGCTAAATGGCATAGAGGTTAATCCAGATGATCTAGTTGTAGGGGACGGCAATGGAGTTCTTATTATACCTAATCAACACATAGAAGAATGCTTAAGCCGTGCTATTGCAATTGAAGTAACTGAAAAAGAAATACTGCACGCCGTACTTGCAGAAAATATGCCTCTACAAGAAGCGCGAACCAAGTATCGATATGATCAGCCATGGCTGGAGAAGAGGTAAAATACGATGGATTTTTTAGATATTCACTATCATGCAAGTCCTGATTTATATCAACGAAGATATTCTGCGTTTGCAGCAGCTAAGATTTACCAGCAATGTAATGGGGCTGTAATTTTAAAAAGTCACTTAGGCTCAACAGTTCAAGCAGCAACTTTATGTCAGCAAGAAGGATTACCCGTATATCCCTCAGTAGTTTTAAATAAGATTGCTGGTGGCCTAAATTATAAAACGATTCTACAGGCATTATCAGAAAGCCGACAGTTAAATGACTTTAGATTATTAGTTCATCTACCCACTATTACAGAAACAAAGCATAAAAGTAGCCTAAAAAGAGCTTTTTCCAACGCTTTTTGTGAACAATATGCCTTAGAAGTAGAACCTATCGTTATAGATGGTAAACTGCGTCCAGAGCTGATTGATATCCTGAAAATGAGCAATGATTTTCCGATTGTTATTTCCACAGGACATGCTAATAAGGCAGAAATAATGTTGCTCCTTGAGGCGTGTGTAAAGTTAAATGTAAAGAGACTCATGCTGAACCAACCTGCGAGCCCCATCACTGGATTAAAATTTGAAGACTTACAAATATTAGCTCTGGAACATGAGTTTTTATGGATAGAACAAACTGCTTTAACCTACCTATTAAATTACCAAAGCTGGGATGACTTTACTGCGGTCTTGCAACATTTGCCGAGGGTCATGTATAGCTCAGATTTGGGACAAATTTCACAACCTGATGTATACGAATGGATAAGCACAACCAAAAACTGGTTTGAACAAATAGGCTTATCAAAAACACGTATCAAAGAAATCAGTATTAATAACCCTCTCTACTTCATTAGAGTATAAAGGAAAAAGTCAATGTTTATTAAAGATAGAAATAAGTTAATGCTCTTGTTCATAATCATTATGATGTGCATCATGGGTTTGGTCTGTACGGATATTTATATTCCTGCTCTACCCGTTATTGCTGATGCTTTTGGGGTAAAAGCAGGCCTCCTTCAACAAAGCCTTAGTGCCTATTTCTTAGGTTTAGCCATTTCACAATTAGTCTACGGCCCTTTAAGCGAAAGATTTGGTAGAAAACCCATTGTACTCATGGGAATAGCCATATTTACAATCGCATCTTTTAGCATAATGTTTGCACCTAACGTGCACACCATTCTGATTGCACGATTCTTTCAAGCAGTAGGTGCTTGTGCGGGAATGACAATTGGTAGGGCTATTATAGGTGAAATCTATACCAAAGAAGAAACTGGTAAGATTTTTGCTACTGTATTCCCTTTTATTGGTTTATCGCCTGCCATAGCACCAGTAATTGGTGGTTTTATTTATCACTCTTTAGGATGGCGAGCAATATTTGCTTTTGTGGGTGCCTTGGGGCTGCTTTTGATACTTTTAATTTACGTAAAATTACCAGAAACAAAAGATACAAATGCCAGGATTTCAATTCACCCAAAAGCTATCAGCAAGGCTTATTTGGAACTAATATCAAATAGAGTCTTTTGGGGATATACCTTATGCCCTTGTTTTGCTTACATAGCTTATTTTGCTTATATGGCAGAGTCCCCCTTTATTTTTACTAGATTTGCCTATAGTACCCAAGCAATTAGCTTTTTCTATATTAGCCTTTCTGTCAGTTATGTTATTGGCAATCTAACTGCACGCAAACTCTTAGCAAAATTTAGCCTATCGCAAGTTTTATCTTGGGGTTACTATGGTTTTGCCTTTGGGGGAATTTGTATGGTAGTTCTTAATTATCATTTGAACCAAAACCAGCTTTTATTTGACCTGATATTTCCAAGTACTATTTTAACACTCGGAAATGGATTTCTATTGCCATTAGGCAGTGCTGGAGTAATTACCCAGTTTCCTAAGAATAGTGGTTATGCTTCAGCTATGCTGGGTTTTTTACAACTTGGTGCAGCCTCACTGTCAACTACCTGGATAGGAAGTATTACTCAAGCTGATCCCTTTAAACTTGCCTTATACATAATGGTGGCGACGGTTTTAGGTCTCTTTTTGTATTTATTTTTGATTATTAAGCCTTTAAAGGAAAAGGAGGTTTCATGAAAGATTTTAATCATATCCCAATTATTGATCTAGCTACTTCTGATAGAGAAAATTTGGCACGGCAATTAGTCAATATTTGTGAGACAGTGGGCTTTTTCTATATTGTTAACCATGATGTTGACGATGCTTTATGTCAAAATATGATGCATTTAAGTAAGAACTTTTTTGACTTCCCTTTGGAAATGAAAGATAGAATTTCAATTGATAAATCTCCCTATTTTAGGGGATATACACCTAATAAAGGTACCGAAAAAGAACGTAATGAATGTTTAAGGCTTGGCATTGACTTACCCAGTGATCATCCCAGTATTCTATCAGCAAAACCATTACATGGCTCAAATCCTATATGTCATTTCATGCCTGAACTTAATGAAATGGTTAATGAATATATCTTAGACTTAAATAAACTTGCACATCAGCTACTCGAGTTATTTGCTATAGGCCTAGGATTAAAAAATAACTTTTTTACTCAATCATCTGATTTACCCCTATCGACACTGCTATTGCTAAAATATCCAAAAATGGATCAGTTAGAAGAAAATGTGCAGGGTTGTAGGCCTCATACGGATTTTCATTGCCTAACCTTTTTATTACAAGATGATGTAGGCGGATTACAAGTACAGAATATGAGGCATGAATGGGTAAATGCAACTCCCGTGCCAAAAAGTTTTGTTGTTAATATTGGCGATTTATTTTCTCACTGGACAAGGGGAAGATTTGTTGCAACACCTCATAGAGTTCTTAGAATTACAAGTCAGGAAAGATACTCCATACCTTATTTCTTTAATGTTAATTATGATACTAAAATCGATCCAAAGGATATTGATGGTCAAGAAAACATTTTTCCATATTTGCCCAAGATTGCAGGTGAACACGTTTTGGATAGGGTAAATGCGGTCTATATAAAACATACTGGATAATTGAACTGCTTTCTGGCTTTCGCAAAATGGCTATTAGGCCTGCTGTGTAGGTCTACTCCATTTTAGGACAAGATAAGTCCTCTTTTCAATTTTGCAGTTGGAACCATGAGTGTTTTCGGAATTTCATAAATGCATTTCTACTGATTTTTTAAGAAAGTAGTATAATTTTAATGCGACAGAACCATTGGGGTCAATTTACGGCTCGCTTGGTATCAAATATCAAGATTTACCTAGCTTTCCTAAATTTTACCACTAAGATAAACAGCCATAGATTCAATAACAGTGGAATTGTATATGTAAAAACCACAAAAACTTCTTCTTTAATTAAAAAAGCAGTAACGTAGGAGGAGAAACCTAGCAA
>JACCDN010634109.1_pt1 | contig 11843 bp, 9 predicted proteins | sample 7441691 | NCBI WGS metagenome assembly JACCDN01 (sample SAMN15323439, study PRJNA562643) | freshwater metagenome | isolation source: river surface water | place: USA:Blue River Watershed | collected 2017-08-16
AAAAGCAATATCCTGCCTTCAAGGCTGGTGATAATGTCACTGTTAACTATAAAATCGTTGAGGGTGGTAAAGAACGTATTCAAAGTTTCCGTGGAGACGTAATCAAGTTACAAGGAACTGGAGCAACCGCTTCATTCACTGTACGTAAGATTTCGGATGGCGTAGGCGTAGAGCGTTTATTTCCTATCCTATCTCCAAACATCGAATCTATCCAATTAAACAAAACTGGTAAGGTTCGTCGTGCTAAATTATACTACCTACGTGAGCGTAGCGGTAAAAGTGCACGTATTAAAGAAAAACGTTTCTAGTCAAACAATACCTTTTTACAAACGGAAGTTAGCATCCAGCTACTTCCGTTTTTTTATGCCATTTATTTGGGCCTTTACATGCTTTTTCCCCTACCTTTATAACCTTAAATCAAATCATTATGGGCAACTTAGGATTTCAAGAAATATTACTCATTGCAGTAGTTGTACTTGTTTTATTTGGCGGTAGAAAAATTCCTGAATTTATGCGTGGCCTTGGTAAAGGTATTCGTGAATTCAACGATGCAAAAAACAACGTGAAAAAAGAATTAGAAGAAGGTATCAAAGAAAAAGATACGCAAGCTTAATTTTTATCTCACAATTTTCTGACTAACAAACAACTTTAGCCTTTGTTTCGGTTCACTACAATCAAAGACTATCATAAAAATTTACAGAGCGGCCAAACCACAGTTGTGGAGGCCGTTCGTTTTTTTGTGGAAGCAGCCAAAGGCGGCGCTTCCTTAAATGCATGGCTTACGATCTACGAAGACGAAGCTTTAGCAGCAGCAAAAAAATTGGACGAACATATTGCCCATGGACAAACATTACTGCCTTTACACGGTGTAGTAGTGGGTTTAAAAGATGTGATTGCTTATAAAAATCATCCTTTGTCTGCGGCTTCAAAAATCTTAGAAAATTTTCATTCCATTTTTGACGCTACGGTTGTAGAAAAATTAAAAGCAGCAGGCGCTATTATTCTGGGTCGTCAAAATTGTGACGAGTTTGCCATGGGTAGTAGCAACGAAAACTCGGCGTACGGCCCCGTAAAAAATGGCATAGACCCAACGCGTGTACCCGGAGGTTCATCGGGCGGATCTGCAGTGGGTGTTCAAATGAATCACTGCATGATAAGCCTTGGTTCTGATACAGGCGGCTCGGTTAGACAGCCCGCAGATTTTTGCGGTATTGTTGGACTCAAGCCTTCTTATGGAAGAGTTTCTCGATACGGACTTATAGCATACGCATCTTCTTTTGATCAAATTGGCATTTTTGCAAAATCGGTTGCCGATGTTGCAGTTGTGCTTGAAATTATTGCAGGCCACGACAATTTTGATAGTACTGTTTCGGAAATGCCTGTTCCAGCATATAGTGCTGTTGTGGATGACCCTACTCCAAAAAAGCGCATTGCGTATTTTAAAGAAGCACTCGAACATCCTAGTTTAGATCCTGCCATCAAAGCCGCTGTATATGCTACCATCACCAATTTGCAAAATGCAGGGTATACCGTAGATGCAGTGTCATTTGATATGCTTGATTTGGTAGTGCCTACTTATTATGTATTAACCACCGCCGAAGCGTCAAGTAATTTATCACGCTATGATGGCGTAAAATTTGGGCACCGCTCTAGCGCTGAAAATAAAGACCTTACGGCACTCTATAAAAATGCAAGAAGTGAAGGTTTTGGTAAAGAAGTAAAACGCAGAATTATGCTGGGCACTTTTGTTTTAAGTGCTGGTTATTTTGATGCGTATTTTACCAAAGCACAACAAATTAGAAAACTATTAGTGGATGGCGCTTCGGAATTATTTAAAAAGTACGACGCTATCATTTTACCCACTGTACCAAGTCCTGCTTTTTTAATTGGTGACAATGCTAAAGATCCAGTGGCAATGTTTTTGGCAGATATTTATACGGTGTATGCAAATCTGGTAGGCTTGCCAGCCATCTCCATTCCATTATACAAACATCCTGCTGGGCTTCCTTTTGGACTTCAAGTAATGTGTGCTCCTTTTGAAGAGCTGGCACTACTCCAACTTTCAACGGCTATTCAAAAAATACATGAATAAGTTTTTTCGCTTATTGTTATTTGTTTTATTCATGTTGGTGCAATATGCAGCATCAGCAAAATTTTTATTTTCAGATACCATCATCGACGATAAAAAACCTTTTGCTAATTTATTTTTATACAATAAGGTAGCTTCTAATAAGTCCTATCAATCCCAAATCAATCCCCGCGCTATATCTTTTGTAGATGAGTATATTAGAAAGCAGGGTAAGTCGCTTGAAAAAATGAAGGTATGGGGCAAGCCCTATTTTGATTTGTACGATCAAATACTCATCAATTACGGTATCCCAAAAGAAATGAAATACCTAAGTGTTATCGAAAGTCATTTAGGAGCTGGCGGTATTTCTTGGGCCGGTGCAGTGGGTCCATGGCAGCTTATGCCAGGCGTTGCCAAAGAATATGGTTTGCAAGTGGGTGGCTACTGGGATCAGCGCACAGATTATTTCAAAAGCACGCACGTAGCAGCGCGTATCATGAAAAAATTATACACCGAATTTGATGATTGGTTGCTAGTGGTGGCTGCGTATAATTGTGGCAATGGTTGTGTACGCTCGGCCATTAGAAGAGCAAAGACTAAAGATTTTTGGCAACTGCAATATTTTTTACCTGAAGAAACGCGTAATCATGTTAAAAAATTTATTGCTACCCATTTAATTTTTGAAGGTGCTGGTGGGTTTACGACCATGACTGCCGCAGAAGTTGCACAAGCAAAAACGCAAATTAGAAATACGCCCCTTACACTTTCTGCAGCTGAGCTTGCTAGTTCTGCACTGATAGAAGTATCCGGTAGGTTCAACTCACTAGTTGTTGCCAATGAATTACAAATCAATATTCAACAGTTTAACGCTTGGAATCCCGGGTTTGATAAAGCTTTAGCAGCTGGTGAAAAATATGCCATGCGTATTTCTAAAGACAAAGAAGCTGTTTTTTTAGCTAAAAAAAATCAATTGCTACTAGCTTCTGTAAGAGCTATTATTGAAGGGGTTAATCAGTAACGCTATTATTATTGGAAAGCACTTTTTTGATTGCAGCGGCCTTGAGTAAACATTCGTCATATTCTTTTTCTGGATCGGAGTAAATAGTAATACCCCCTCCCACCTGGTAAGAAGCATCTGCGGTAGTACCATTGTAAAATATGCTTCTAATAACAACGTTAAAATCAAAGTCGCCATCTGGATTAAAATAGCCTACCGTTCCGGAGTATAAGCCACGCTTGGTAGGCTCCAAGGCGTCAATGGTTTCCATAACACTTTTTTTAGGCGCACCCGTCATACTGCCCATCGGAAAGGTTGCTTCTAATATTTCAGAAAACAATGTGTTGCTTGTAAGTGTACCTGTAATGGTTGAAATCATTTGATGCACCTGCGGGTAACTATAAATACCAAACAGTTCCGACACCTGAACCGACCCTTGTTCGCAAATTTTACTCAAATCATTGCGCACAAGATCTACCACCATTACGTTTTCACTTTTGTCTTTGCTACTGTTTTGTAGTGCCGCTACTTGCAATTTATCTGCAATGTCATTTTCTACATTTCGTTTAATGGTTCCTTTGATGGGTTGCGAAATAAGCTGGTTGCCTTTTTTTTGTAGGTATCTTTCGGGGCTAGCGCATAAAAGGTAATCACTATTGTTTTTATAAAAACATGCAAAAGGGGTAGGTGATATGGAGGTTAAATTCAAATATAGAGTTGCCGGATTTGCGGCTATATGGTTTACTTTAAAAGCCTGGCAATAATTGATTTCATAAAAATCACCCCTTCTAATAAGTTGTAATATTTTATGAATGTTTTCTAAATAGGCTGCTTTATTTATATAAGGCGCAATGCTTGTTGTTGGTAGGGCGCTCTGATCAGCGCTTTTATCAGATGATGGTGGTACCACAAAACTGCTTATTTGGTCAAACAGTTGTTGCGGAGTTTCCTGCTCAGTTTGAATGGTTACTTGTTTTCCAGTAAGTTCTATAACAACGGCTGGGGTATACAAATACGCTAGTGGAAAGCCCGTAAGGCTTGCTTTGGTGTTAGGCTTTGTAATCGTATGGTATTCATAATTGAAATGCGCAAAAATCCATTCGCCTCTATGGGTTTCTATGAACTTGTCAACTGCATCAGCGTTTACGCTTTCAAGTGCAATAAAAGACTGCGGGTTAACGGCAGCGATACAATCCAGTGCGCCGTAAGGTGATTCGTAAGCATGGTTATCTAAAAAAGTGCAAACCTCAAACTGGTTAGACCAGTGTAAGATTTGCACTTTAAATGATTGTGGGTTGTCTATTAAAAAAACCTGCTTATTTTTTTTCACGTAGGGTTACAGATGATTAAAAATCATCGTCATCGTCATCAAATCCACCATTCTTATCATCAAATAAATCAAACTCATTAAAGTCTTCGTCTAATTTAAAATCATCTTCTTCAGAAGCGGCGCCTTTCTTTTTAGGACCTGCAGGTTTTTTGGTTTTACTTTTTGGTAAATCAAATTCTGCAAAGTCTGGATCCCAGCTTTCGTCTTCTTCACTGGCATTCCAGTCATCATTTTCTTCTTCCTCATCAAAATCGTCATCGTCGTCATCGACAGATTTTTTTGACGTGGATTTACTACTAGATTTCTTCGGCGCTAACGTTTCGTCATCGTCGTCAAAATCATCATCATCTTCTTCTACTTGTTTTGAACTTTTAGTAGAAGCTTTCGGAGCAACTTTTTTGTTTGCTGCTTTAGGGGCTGAGGACTTTTGATCCTTATCAGATTTCACTGCCATATTTCTAATAAGATTTACTGCGTAAAAATTCAACGCAAATTCCTTTTATCCAAATAAAATTGCAAAAAAATTTAAAATATTTTTTGTCCTAAATTTTTACTATTTGTTCGCGTCCTGGTCCGTTTGATACATAGGTTACAGGGGCACCAATATAATTATTAATAAAGTCTACGTAGGTATTCATGGTAGCAGGGAGTTCAGATGCCAATTTTAATTGAGTGGTATCCATGTTCCAGCCTTTAAAGCTTTGTAAAACAGGGTCAATTTGAATGTTTGACATTTGGAAAGGCACTTCTTTGGTAGTAGCGCCATCAATTCCGTAAGCAGTACACACTTGTAGCTCTTCAAAGGCGTCTAAAACGTCGGCTTTGGTCATTACTACCTGTGTAACACCATTAATCATACAAGCGTATTTAAGGGCTACTAAATCAATCCAGCCGCATCTGCGTGGACGTCCGGTAGTAGCACCAAATTCACTGCCTATTTTTCTGATTTCTTCACCCACACTGTCGTGTAATTCGGTAGGGAATGGACCACCACCCACTCTGGTGCAATAAGCCTTGGTAACACCAAATACTTCATTGATTTGTTTTGGCGAAACGCCAAGTCCCGTACAAACACCTGCAGAAATCGTATTGGAAGAAGTAACAAATGGGAAAGTACCAAAATCAATATCCAGCATGCTTCCTTGTGCACCTTCGGCTAATACTTTTTTACCCGCTTTAATTTGATCGTTGATATAATATTCGCAGTTGATAACGTTGAGTGTTTTTAAAAACTCTAGTGCTTCAAAAAACTCTTCTTCCCACGCAGAAATATCTTCAATGAAATGAAAATTGTCTAATAATTTTTGGTGCTTTAAACGAAGCTTAATGTATTGAGTGGTAAAACGCTTGTCTAGCAAATCGCCTACTCTTAAAGCGTTACGGCCTGTTTTGTCCATGTATGCTGGTCCAATACCTTTAAGGGTAGAACCAATTTTACTTTCACCTTTAGAAAGTTCAGATGCTTTATCAAGTGCACGGTGCGTAGGAACAATAATATTGGTACGGGCAGAAATAAATAAATTTTTGCGCACATCAATACCAAATGCTGCTACTGCATCACATTCTCTTTTTAATGTTACCGGATCTAGTACTACACCGCCACCAATAATATTTATTTTGTTTTGATGAAAAATACCAGAAGGGATTTGGTGAAGTACCATTTTTTTGCCTTCTACATACAAAGTGTGTCCAGCATTGGGTCCGCCCTGAAAGCGCGCTACAATATCATAGTTAGGTGCAAAATAATCTACTATTTTACCTTTTCCTTCGTCACCCCATTGTAACCCTAATAATACGTCAACCATAATTTCAAATTTGAAGGGCAAAAATAAGTCTTGGAAGTCCTACTAACAATTAATTTTCTGCTTCTGCGTCAAACCGGTCTACGGTTTGGATCCCATGAAGGGCTTTTAGTCTAGAAACAAGCAGTTCTAGCTCTTCTTTATCGTGTACAAAAACTTTTATGGTACCCTCAAAAAGGCCTTCTTTGGATTCGATGGTGAGACCCGCAATATTGATGCGGAGATCACCGCTAATAATATTGGTAATCTTATTGATAACCCCTACATCGTCTAGGCCCACAATTTTGAGCCCCGTTAAGAACGAAATTTCTTTATTTTTTGCCCACTTGGTTTTTACCACACGATGCCCATAGTTGGCAAGTAATTGGGTGGCATTGGGGCAGTTGGTTCGGTGTATAATAAGGCCCTTTCCGGTACTTACAAACCCAAATACGTCGTCGCCGGGTATGGGGTTGCAGCATTTTCCAAGGGCGTACATGATTTTGTCGCTACTTTCTCCAAAAATGATGAGTTCCGAGTCTTTTTTAGAATAGGTTTTGGCGCCGCCAGTATCTATTGTTGTTTCCGGCAGGGTGGGCTTTGGCTTTGGTATTTCTATTTTGTCGCCATGTACCAAAAAATCTTTGAGTTCTTTTAGATCGATGGATTTGGTCGCAATTTTATAGTGTAAATCTAGGCCTGATGGTAACTTGTAAAAATGTACCAGTTCGTCGATATTATGCTGGCTATAAGCCGCCCCCATGCTTTCTAATTTACGTTGAAGCACATATTTACCATCTTCTGCGATGGTTCTTTTCTCTTCACGTAATGCGTCTTTAATTTTATTTTTTGCTTTCGCAGTTACCACAAAACCCAGCCAATCTTCGGAAGGCTTTTGTTTGTTACTCGTAATAATTTCTATTTGATCGCCACTGCGTAACACATGACTTAACGGAACTAATTTGTGTTGTACTTTGGCGCCAATACATTTAGAGCCAACTGCAGAGTGAATGGCAAATGCAAAATCAAGTGCGGTACTTCCAGTAGGTAACATTTTTACTTCACCCTTTGGTGTGTACACGTAAATTTCTTCTGCTAAAAAAGAGGTTTTAAAATCTTGTAAAAAATCGAGACCCGCTCCGTCTTGTGTACTTAAAACTTCTCTTATTTGACCAAACCATTTATCAAAACGATCTTCGGTGTCATTTCCTTCCTTGTATTTGAAATGCGCTGCTAAACCTTTTTCTGCAATTTCATTCATACGCTTAGAGCGTATTTGTACTTCTACCCATTTACCTTGCGGCCCCATTACGGTTGTGTGCAAAGCCTCGTATCCATTGCTTTTAGGGTTGCTCAGCCAGTCTCTTAAACGCTCTGTAGAAGGCATGTACTCATCCGTAATAGTAGAGTACACTTTCCAACAATCTTCTTTTTCTTTTTCGGGTGCCGAGTCTAAAATAATTCGGATGGCAAATAAGTCGTACACTTCTTCAAAAGCAACACCTTTCTTTTTTATTTTATTCCAAATCGAGTGAATGCTTTTTGGTCGTCCATATATTTCAAATTCAAAGCCACTGTTTGTTAACTTTTCTTTGATAGGTTTTACAAACTCATTGATATATCTAGTGCGTTCCCTTTTTGTTTCTGCTAATTTTTTTGCAATGTCTTTGTATCCAGCAGGCTCCATGTATTTCATGGACAAATCTTCGAGCTCTGTTTTTACATTGTAGAGTCCCATTCGGTGTGCAAGTGGTGCATATACCCAAATGGTTTCAGAAGCAATTTTTAATTGCTTTTCTGTTTTCATATAATCTAGCGTACGCATGTTGTGTAAGCGGTCTGCTAGTTTAATAAGTATCACACGTGGATCATCGGTGAGGGTTAACAAAATCTTTTTAAAATTTTCTGCTTGCTGCGATGTATTGGTATCCATTACCGTAGAAATCTTGGTAAGGCCGTCAACAATTTTTGCTATTTCGGTTCCAAATTCACGCTGCACATCTTCGAGTGTGATATCCGTGTCTTCTACGGTGTCATGTAGGAGTGCGCAAATGGTACTCCTTACTCCCAGGCCAATTTCTTCAACACAAATCATGGCAACAGCAATGGGGTGCAAAATATAAGGCTCGCCACTTTTACGGCGCATGGTTTTATGCGCATCGGCGGCCATTTCAAAAGCCTGTCTTACCAGTTCTTTGTCTCCTTTTTTTAATTTAGGTCGTAAGCTTCGAGAGAGCGCGCGGTAATGCCTAACGATTTCGTTTTTCTCCTGGTCGGCGTTTAAATTATATTTTGGAAGTGCAAGTTCGGCACTCATTTGCGGGTCCTGATCCATATCTTTTACGAATATACGAATTAGCCCGCTTTTTTTGTGCTTACCTTTGCGGTTCATTATGAGCACGTCGGCACCAAAAAAAGTTTTTAGTTTCTCTTTATTGGTCAGGGTTTTTAAGTTTGTAAAACCCTACCGAGCCCAGTTTTATGGGAGCGTTATACTCGCTGTGGTGATGGCTGTTTTTGCCCCAATTCGTCCATATTTAATTCAGTTAACGGTAGACATGGCTACTGGAAAAATTGTACACATTCCGGGTTGGCTCAAACTCTTTATTGCAAAGCAAAATTTATCAGACGCATCAAAATTTATCATTGCGGTAACGCTTTTTCAAGTCGTATTTTTATTTGTTGAAACGACCATTCGATTTTTCTTTTCTTTTATGACGGCAGCCCTAGGACAGCGTGTGGTAAAGGATTTGCGCGTTGCTGTTTATAAAAAAGTAGTAGGGCTTCATTTGCGTCAATTTGATACAACACCAATAGGCACACTAACGACTAGAACCATTGATGATATTGAAAGAATCAACGATATTTTTTCGGACGGGCTGATTCCAATTATTGCAGATTTGCTCACCATTATTTGTACACTGGGCACTATGTTTTGGATTAATTGGCAACTCACACTGGTAAGTTTAGCGCCATTCCCCATTATGATTATTGCCACATATTTTTTTAAAGAAAGTGTCAATAAAAGTTTTGTAGAAGTGCGCAATGCAGTGGCGAGTTTAAACGCATTTATCCAAGAACATTTATCTGGCATGGCAGTAGTGCAAGCTTTTGCCGCGGAGGGTAGAGAACTACATAAGTTTAAAAAAATTAACGCTGAGCACCGCCTTGCAAATATCAAGGCCATTTTTGCATATTCTGTGTTTTTCCCAATCGTAGAAGTAGTACTGGCCATTAGTACCGGCCTTCTGGTTTGGTTTATTGCTGGTAATGCGCTTGACGCGGGTTTATTAATGTCTTTTATACTTTATTTGAATCAGTTGTTTAGGCCACTTAGGGTCATTGCTGATAAATTCAATGTGCTTCAAATGGGCATGGTAGCCGCAGAAAGGGTATTTAAAGTGATGGATAATCCCGATCAAATGCCTCCGGATAGCCCTAAAAGTGTAGACGCGGGTGTTTTAAAGGGCAATATTGATTTTAAAGACGTTTGGTTTGCATATAAAGAGGATCAGTACGTTTTAAAAGGGATCAATTTTTCAATTGGGGCAGGTCAAACGGCGGCCCTTGTTGGACATACGGGTAGCGGAAAAACCTCCATAATTAGCCTACTCAATAGGCTCTACACCATTGATAAAGGAGCCCTACTTTTAGACCAACAACCTTTAGAACATTACACCCTAGAAAGCCTAAGACGCAATATAGGCGTGGTTTTGCAGGATGTGTTTTTATTTTCAGGTTCCATTTTAGATAATATCACCCTTCGAAATCCAGCCATTTCTGAGGCTGAAGTGATGCATGCGGCCAAACTGATGGGATTACATGATTTTATCATGCAATTACCAGGCGGGTACCACTATCAGGTAATGGAGCGAGGTGCCACCTTAAGTTTAGGTCAGCGTCAACTAATCTCATTTATTAGGGCTTTACTATATAATCCAGCCATTTTGGTGCTAGACGAAGCTACTTCCTCTGTAGATTCAGAAACCGAACTCCTCATCGAAAAAGCCACCGAAACGCTCATAACTGGCAGAACCTCAATCGTTATTGCCCACCGCCTGTCCACCATCCGAAAGGCCGATTTGATTATCGTACTAGACAAAGGGGAGGTAAAAGAGACGGGAAATCACGAAACGCTGCTTCAAAAGAATGGTTTTTATGCCCGTTTGTATGAAATGCAATTTGAAAAGAAAGACCCCCTTTCTGTGTAAGTTTTGAGCCAAAAAAAGCCCGTTTTTTCTTCAATTTTAGTTGCTTTCTTTTACTGATTTCAGGGGTATAATCCCTATCTTTGCCGCAAATTTCGAGAAAGGTATGACGTTTAGAAGCATTAAATCTTTACTGGTAAAGACTTTCAGCGTTTTTTCGTTGCTGATAGCAACCCAAGCATTTGCTGGGGAAAATCATACACCAGCCACTTCAGAGGCGGGTGCTGTAGCCCCTGCTGCCGCAGAAGCGCATGGTGCAAAAAAAGAAGGTGATTTTAATGTAACCGAAACCATTTTAGAGCATATCAAGGATGATCATAGTTGGCATATGTGGGGTCATGTATCCATTCATTTACCAGTGATCTTAAAAACATCTAAAGGCTTTGAAGTTTTTTCTTCTGAAAAATTAGTTAATGAGCACCACGAGCCTGCTGTGTACAAAGGCAATTTTGATTATAAACTTGTAGAGGGTAAAACAAAAATTGTTGATGCTAACGGAAACGTTGATGAAGAAGCAAGCAAGCAACTTTGGGATTTTTCAATCACTAAAAACGTAGCAAGTTTATTTATCTCTGTTTTTATTTTGTTGCTACTATTATTAACGGCTGCTGCAGGGTATAAAAAAACAGGTGTAAAATCGGCACCTAAAGGTCTTCAATCTTTTATGGAGCCTATTATTTTATTTGTAAGAGACGAAGTAGCGATTCCAAATATTGGTGCTAAAAAAGCAGGCAAATACATGCCGTTTTTGCTCACTATTTTCTTTTTGATTTTAATCAATAACTTCTTAGGCCTTATTCCATTTTTCCCAGGTGGCGCTAACGTGAGTGGTAACATTGCATTTACCATGACACTTGCCGTATTTGTGTTTATCGTGGTTAACGTAAGCGCTAACAAAAGTTACTGGGAACACATATTTTGGATGCCTGGTATGCACTGGAGCATGAAATTATTTTTAGCGCCCATCGAGTTAATTGGTGTATTTACAAAGCCTATTTCATTGATGATTCGTTTGTTTGCAAACATCACTGCAGGCCACATTCTAGTATTAAGTTTGATTTGTTTGATCTTCATATTCAAAACGGTTTTTGCTTCTGCAATTGCAGTTCCATTCGCAGTGTTTATTGGTATGATTGAGTTGTTGGTAGCATTTTTGCAAGCCTTCATCTTTACCATGCTTGCAGCAATGTATATTGGAATGGCTACAGAGGAACATCACCATGAAGCACATGGAGAAACAGCACATCACTAAAAAATTATAATAACTTTTTTCAATAACAATTAAAACGTAAAAAAATGGTAGTAGGAAGTGTTGCCGCAATCGGCGCTGGATTAGCTGCTATCGGTGCTGGTATCGGTATCGGTCAGATTGGTAAAGGTGCAGTAGAAGGTATTGCACGTCAGCCAGAAGCTGCTAATGAAATCCGTTCAAACATGATCGTAGCTGCGGCTTTCGTAG
>JACCDN010274633.1_pt1 | contig 11841 bp, 10 predicted proteins | sample 7441691 | NCBI WGS metagenome assembly JACCDN01 (sample SAMN15323439, study PRJNA562643) | freshwater metagenome | isolation source: river surface water | place: USA:Blue River Watershed | collected 2017-08-16
AACGTGGTTCTTTTGCGCCCCGTGAACTCCATGATTGAGTTCAAACAAATCATTGGTCGTGGCACGCGCTTGTATGACGGCAAAGACTATTTCACGATCTATGACTTCGTGAAAGCACATCACCTGTTTAGTGACCCTGAGTGGGATGGCGAGCCGATAGAGCCAGATACGCCAAAGTCTCCAAAGGACTATCCGCCCACTTCACCCACACCAGTGCCAGCGGGTGAAGAAAAGCCAGATCGCGAGCCGCCAAAGCGTGTTGTCATCAAACTAGCCGATGGCAAAGCTCGCACGATAAGAAGCATGTCTGCTACATCTTATTGGGCTGGTGGCAAGCTAGTCTCAGCCGCGCAGTTCATGGAAATCCTGTTTGGCGCATTACCCGAGTTCTTCAAGGATGAAGACGAGTTGCGTCAAATTTGGAGCATCCCAGAAACACGCAAAAAGCTGCTGCAAGGTTTAGCTGAAAAAGGCTTTGGCGCTGAACAGCTGGCTGACATGCAAAAAGCCATCGATGCAGAGAACAGCGACTTGTTTGATGTACTGGCCAACATCCGCTTTGCCGTTTATCCAACCACACGCGCAGAGCGTGCTGAGAAGGCACGTACGCATCTGAGTCATGACTTCAACGATAAGCAGCAAGCATTCTTAGACTTTGTGCTCTCTCAATACGTTAGCCAAGGTGTAAACGTGTTGGACGACACACAGATCAAGCCGTTGATTGAGCTGAAGTACGGCGGTTTGTCTGAGGCGATGGGATCGCTGGGTAACCCTACCGAGATTAGGCAGGCTTTTGTTGGGTTTCAGAAATTGCTGTACTTATAAGATCCAAATCAACTGATTATTTTTATTAAGTTGACGTAATACGTCGAAAGTTAGTTTCTGTTTGCACAAGCAAAAGACCCTAACTTTGCCCTCAATAGACCGACTTATAGCTAAGAAACACCTGGGATTTAGAGGGTGTAAATCACTTCAAAAAATTCTACTTTTCAGCGTACTTTATTGTTTGGCTTAGTCACCTCTGATTCAAGCGTAGAACTAGCATCAATAGGCGAGATCAGATTTAAGGATGTCTGTGGTTTTACCGATGACAGTTCATTCTTGATTGGTTTTGACACTTCCTCATCCTTCGTCTTCTCAAGTGGCTTTATAACTACAGACTTAGAAGTATCTAAATGGCTAGAAGGAGGCTCATCCCCTTTTGTAATTAGAGTTAGCCATATACAAACCACCATGAGTAACAACACTGTTGAGCCGCCTAGAAAAGCTGTGCATTCAAAAGCACGTTCGGCTTTTCGAGTGGGAGTTTCGACCATTTTCTGATAATCATTGGGAGGAAGGAAGCGATACAACCGATGCTGCCAGTCCCCACGCAGTTGTTTTTGCAAACTCATAAACTGCCAACCAGAAAATATAACTGTCGTAACATAAAGAGCCACCACGCCCATTACCATGCATATGAGCAAAGCTGGGGCGTTTGTCGCAACTCTGGTTGCTATCAAACCAATTCCTGTTGCAACAGCCGCTGCAACAGCACCAGTTAACTGGCGCCCCATATCAGAAAGTTTTGCAGTTTCTTCAGTAACAGCTTTGCGTAAGTCACTTAAGATTTTCAGAGTATCACGCCCCGTTTCAGCAACAGCCATTTGATATGCGACCTTCGCACTCTGCAATGCATGAACCAAATTTTCTTTAAGAAAAATGCTTGTTCTATCAGCTGATGAACCAGATCGAGATAGGTCTGAAGCTAGCAGGATATGACGCATCTCTGCTTCACGCTCATTTTCAAAAACCCAGGTAACTGCCGCCAAGAGTGTGCTGAAAGTATCAAAATCCAAAGGATCAATTTCCCCGTCAAACTTAGGTAAGACTAGGTGAGGGGGGCCTCGAAACTTCAATTCAAAATTTTCCACATCTATCTCATCGGGTAAACAATGAATCAAAGCATTGGATGCAGCGCGAATCCATACCTGAGTGGCCGGTTGATCAAAATGCTCGGGCAACATCTCAACAGCCAACCAAGGCCGCACATCGTCAGGCACCTTTCGATCACAGCTGAACTCTTTGACCAAAGTACGCGGAGACTTAGTCTTAGCCGCGATTTGCACATCGTTATTTTCGCCCCAAGGACTAAAAACTCGTGTGCCCGTCAGCACATTGCATTTCAAACGCGCAACCTGCCACTTAGAAGCAGCGTGTCCTTCTAGCAACCACTGATAGAAGGATCGATTTGTAAGAAGTTGTATGGTGTCTTCAGCAGAGCGTGGCTTTGTAATTACAAGGCGAAAAGGCTGAAAATTTAGGTCAAGATCAACGTCGTCCCAGTGTTCATTAGCGCTATCAAACAGCTGGTTTGCCCATGCCAAGTCGACGCATAGTGCTTTTAAATTTTTCGCATGTGCCGCTGATAGATTCGACACTGTAATTGCAGTTGCTGACTCATCTACAAAAGCTTGGTCATTGTCGACCAAGTGATCAATAGCTTCAGCGAGTGCTATTAGGGACAACGGTATCCTCCACGATATGTTCAGTAGTAATTGTGATGGTCTCGCCAAGTCCATTGGCATTTTGAGTACGGTTAAATATCACTTTACTAACCTCGTCAGGATAGAGCACTGTCACACCTTCGGCTGTACGAATTTTACGCATAGGTGACTGACGAAGCACACTTTTAATCGGTCTAAATTCCAGTCCCGCCAGACGCTTTGCTCGCAACATTTGTCCAGTTATTTTGCGTAATCTAATTTTTGTCTGTTCATTATCAGGATGTCCTGCAGCAGCTATCACTGATTCGCAAATTGCCTCTTCGTTGATAAGCTGACGATCTCGCAGAACATTTTTGGCATTTCGCAATGCTGCAGCAACATCTTGCTTCGGCAATAGATCTCTGCATTCTGAAAATGTTTTGCGCAACGCCTCGACCATACGAGTGTTCAATTCGTCATCGCTACTATTGCGCTGAACATCTAAAAACTTCGCGAAATAATCTGCGATCTCTGGAGCAATTTTTGTACGATCTCGGGTAGCGACTAACTCCTCGGCAACCCCTCCAACAACTCGAATCAGCGCAGCTTTCTGAATAGCTTTTTTATCATCGATAAATGCGTGAATGATCCTGCGTAGACTGGCTCCACCATTGTCATCTTCTGACTTTTCAATCGCTTCTCGATAGTCGTACTTAATCAAGCTGTAGATACGAACATCAGCCACATTTGTACGAAGTTCGAAAATAAAGAATGCGCCATCCCGGGTAGTCGTGTCGTGCTCCCTTGAGAACTCCCTTGACAAATTTTGGGCACCGGACACAAAGGAAACTTTTCCAAGCGCTATGTTTTGTAGGCAATCTCGAGTCCTAGATAAATCTTTAAACTGATAAACAGGTGCAACGTCTGTATCTAAGATTCGGCTTATGAAAAATTCTGCGTGCTCTACAGCCTGCTCAGGAGCAGGAACAAACTCGTCTTCGCTGACAACATGAAGGATCATCGACTCGATTCGAAGCTGCTGAATTTCTGCATCCGTGAAAAACCCCATTTCGCCATCTCCCAACCTTAACGGCCGAATTAATTAAAGAGTACTATCTTACTATTTAAGTACCTCGCAAGAGTTATCGATTGGTGTGCATATTTAACTAAGAACAGATCTATTACCGAAGACCGCCACACTATTTACTGGCGGTGTTCATGGATATGTGGCGGTCTTTGAAGTTTTCAGAGCATTCTCCAGAACCACCCCTCTTTGACACCTGCCTTGTAAGCGACGATACCCAAGTCCTTTTTGGCACGCTCGACCGTACGCCATGTATGCCCTGCCCCAGTTGCATCTGACTTGATTGCCACTACTGGCTGGGGCCCTTCAGCAAGAAAGTGAACTAAAAAGTCTTTGGCATCTTGCCGCTCTGTTGGCGAAAAGCTGTCACGATTGGACACCTCAACACAATTCAGCAACTCACGTGCTGAACCATAGATTTGCTTTTTCCAATCAAGTCGTGATGTTGAGACACCAGGATGATCTGGCAAAGTTGCCTCTATCAACTCATAGTCAAAACCACCACCATCGGTGCCAATGTTGGACTTGGCTCTCGTTATGAAGTGTCTCGAGGAAGCCCCCACTTCTTCTGTCGTCTCTTTCGCAGCAACCATCACGACGCGAGCAAGCGCACCAAATGCCTGTGAACCAATCACGCGATCCAATGGATCGCTACCCGCACTGCCCTTCGTGAAGTGCGTGATACCAAGCAGCGCAGAATTAATAGCCTGCGATAAATCAACAAGGGGTTGAAGTCCGCGGCGCACATCATTCGATTTGTGACCATCTCCAGCAACGGCACTGACGATGGGATCCACGATGATCAATCGGACATTACCAAGTTCAAGTGCGCGTGCCTTGAGCGCATCGATATCTTTAGAAGGATCAAATGATCGGCTCTCTCCCCCTTTAATGAAGGAGCTGATGAAATAAATGTTTTTCAAATCAGCACCTAGAGCTTTGAGTCGAGGGTTCAACGTGTCTTTTGGATCATCTTCCCCAGTCCAAATCAACACACTACCCTGCTCACACTTTGCGCCGCACGGAAAGCAACCACCAGTAGAAACAATTGAAGCAAACGACATTGCAATCGTCGTTTTACCAGTCCCCGGAGATCCGGCAAGAATGTGAAGCTTGCCACAAGCCAACCAGCCTGGCCAAAGCCATTCAATTGGAATGATTGGTATGTCGCTAGCTCGCTCGAGCTGAACTCCATTTTCAAATTTAGGCGGATTGATTTTGAAATCGGCAATCAACCGCTCTACATCTGACCAAACTGAAGAATTGACAGTCATAGAAAATCCTTAACACTGGTTAGACGCTGTAACGCAATCAACTCACGCTCGCAATCGATTGGGCTGATTGCGCGACCTTTGAGTCGGTCACAGTGAATAAAAAATAGGATTTGGCGTTCTAGTTCAATTGCAGGTCGAAGCTTAGTGATTGGAATCCTTATTGAGTTCTGGCCTGAACTTGATACACCATCACGATGAACAAACAAGTCTCTTGGATTCAATCCAAGCGATCCAATCACTTCATTAAAGGTACACCCGGCAAAGCAGTGGAGTAGCACGCGACCATCGTCCCCCTCCTTGACACTCAACGAGGGGGATCGGTCGTCATGTGCAGGGCAACAGGTCATAAATCCTGCACCCGATTTTTTGACGCCAGACAGCAAGCTAAGAACAAGTTCAATGGGTTGAGTCATTTAGACACCTCGACTTGCGGCTTGTCCGCGTAAGAACTCATCAATTGCGCTTAAGTCATAAAGCACAACGCGGGCACTGACTTTGTAGGGCTGTGGGAAACCAGGCTTCTCCTGTGTCCAACGTAAAAAAGTAGATTTGGAAACTTGGAAATATTCACAAGCATCTTTGATGCGAACGTATTTAGTCATAACAAGGGCCACTCCTCATAGGTGTTGAATTTGATTGAATCGAAACGGTCTCGCGGTATCAATACCAACTGACCATTGACAGGGACATGAGTGATTGAGGTGATGATGTGTTGCAACCTTGACCGAATGTGATCATTTGGAGAAACCCACACCACGCAACTCACATCGCCTTTACGAATGGACTGCAGCCACCCGCTCAAAATATCGATGTACCGTTTGGGCGATTTGATAGTTCGTTCACACTCGACAGCGACTCGAAAGCCATCAACCGAAGTCACGAATGCATCGGGTCGTGCAAGACCAGCAGTCCATTTTTGGATTCGGTCGGCATTGATCCAACCTGTCCACCCTTGCTGCTGGGCTTTGATACGCAACAACTGCAAATCCAACGTGTGCCGCACGAATGTCGGCGCAACCTTGCTGGGTGCAAAGATTTTGTTTTTCACGGGCGTCTTTTCAGTTGCTGCCAACGCCTGCCCATGCGCAGTGATGCCCCACACAGTAACAACTGAGCCGATGCATGAAATTCGCGCCGAACGAATCAGTTGCTTGCGTTCCAACGTGTTCAGCGTCCGGTAAGTTGCAGCCCGATTGATTTGAAGCAACTCACCAACATTTGAAACATCCGTCCAGATTTCATCCGCCAAGAATTGCAAGACCATGTCTTGCTTTTCTTGCACGCGTGCTTCTCGTTCATTTAGTTGAAGTAGGTGCGATGCGTTGCTCATATCAACTCCACACCATTACAAGGCGTGACGCACTCCTCCACTTCCGCGGCCACGGGTGGAATCAATTCACCAACAGGATCCAACGGTGCAATTGCAATCAGTTTTGCCAAACCTACGCCAAACAACACGCCAGCTGCAACTGGGGTAGCGCCTTCGGATGGACGATGCAAGTGCGTGAACAAGTCTTCAGACATCCTCGTCTGCTGAGCCTCTGCCCAACTGCGCTTCACGTTTGAGTCTTCATCTAGCTCACGAACACTTTCAACGTGGGTTCGCTGCAAACCAGACTTGGCCGCAAAGCTTTTTGATGCGGTTTCGTCGTTAATACGAAACACAAGCTTGATAGTTGTGTTATCTCCGACAACTGGTTCAACATCAGTCCGCGTTAGACCAGGGCATGCGCCCAAATCACCTAAAGACTGATGAGCCAAAATTGCATGACAACCCATTTCACGAACAACACCAAGCGCATCGAGAGAGACGGATGTAAGCAAGTGCTTAAACTCATCCAGAATTAGAGCCACATCACGAGAACAAGCTGGGCGTTTTTTGATGACTTGAAGAATACGGATCAACAACATCGTTTGCAAGGTCTTGACCCGGTGGTTGTCCACTGAACCACGGATGTAGATGACAACACCCGCCTCCACCTTCCCTGCCAGGTCTAAGTCATGACTTGTAGCAATCGCTGGCAAGTCACTCACCTGTCGCAAGCGACGTAAGAAGTTGTCTGCTTTCTCAAAATTCTTGTCAGCTTGTGCTGCTATGTATAGAGAACGTAGTGTCCAGTCCTTGCCACCGTTATCAAGCTTTGAGAGCTGCTCAGCTGCATCTTGGTCGATGCCACGGTAGTAGTTCCCATCACCATCAGATGGACTTAGCCCTAAGCCCGCAACGAGCAACTCCTCCATCTCAGATGCAGACGCTCCAGCCAGTAAATTGAATTGCGCAACAGAGTCAGGTCGAAGATCTAAATGAATGAATGGAACGTGCGCCTGCCCTGCCGCATCTGACAAGACGATTGGCAAGCGTGCGTCACCCTTGGGGTCAAACACAACCACGCTCTCGCCTACTTGTATGAGTTGGGCCCCTATCAGAGCTAGCGAGATGCCTTTACCGCTACCGCTAGCACCAAGCACTTGCATGTGTGTTTGGCTGAACTGCTTGAAGGGTATGTAAACGGGATTTCGTTTGCGGCCATCTTCTAATCCAATAAAGACGCCCTTCTTTAGATCCACAAACTTCGCTGGCGAAAAGCCTTTCATGCGCTTGAACAACTTGTGCATCATTCGAACATCACGAAGCCCCTCACCTCTTTCTGCCGGTGTGATGATCAAAAAATCTAAAAGACCCGAAACGATTACAGCAAGAATCAACCCATCGATGAATACAGATGTATTGAGTGCAACCTCATCCCAACACAACTCTAATATTTTGATGAAATGTCCACCGGCATCAATCTGCTTGATCGATGAATCAATCGATGAAGCAAAACCAATGAAAGCGATCAAAAGAACCGTAGCGATTCCTAAGATGACAATCGAACACTTACCAAGAAATTCAAAAGAGCTAGCAGTTGAACGGATTGATCGAGAAAGATTTTGGCGATCCGGATGGTTGAACTTCACCAATCGCTCACCCAAAATAAAACTGGCAAAAATAACAAAACCAACAAACAAACACAGCCAATCATTAAGACCTTTAATGAAATAAAGAATGTGTTGAAGTGTCAGGAAACACCATTGGTCCATACCGATGAGTAAGTCAGTAAAAAACTGCATAAAAACCTCCAAAAAGTTGTAGAGGCCTTCATGGTGCGAACAATAATGTTTTGAACTCTGGCAACTTTCACTTTTTTGGATGAAGCACAAATTTAAAATCATCGATGGATGTGATCCAACTATTGCAACTGCAATTAATCACTTCAGCAAAGAGCTCACCAAGGATCACGCGCTACTTTCAAAAGACAAGTCGCTATCCCTATTGATCGCGCAACACCTTGACCTTGCATTTACAACCTGGCAAGAGTCCATTAGCAACACGGGACCGTTGCTCATTAAGTTATCGGACACAGATATCTTGATGCATCACGCAGATGAGTTGTTAAGGAATCTAGACGGCGCCGCTGATCGTTACGAGAACCCCTACCTGTCGTTCGAGCACGTACCAACATCAATTCTTAGCACTGTGCAGCCAACTTTCAAGACGATCATGCACATGCTTGAAGCAATCCTGGATCCTAAAAATCAACCTGCATACGGAAGATTAGATCGAGTTGCCACCTTTATAGATTTCTCTAAAAAGACAGGTGAATTTTCAGATTGCAAACTTATCAGTCTTAAGTTGGACCGTATCAAGCCCTCACATCATGAAGCACGCACGACCATGTTTTGGCTTCCTGAAGTCACTCACCCTGTAGGCCGATGTCGTTTTTGTGATGCCGTCAGCGAGCATGAGGCAATTCGTCCGAAATTGATTGCAAAACTCAACGCACTTATCGACATTGCAGGCCCGGTCGAAAAAAAGCGGTTCAAAGAAGTAAAGACTCATCTAGAGGTTGGGCACGCTTTTTCGATTACTCGCAATCAGAATGCAAGTAATGAGTTCTGCTCGACACATGCTTCACAAAAAAACAAATCGCTTTATAACAAAGGCCGTAACGAAATTAACGACTTTGATTTTTTCCTCAGCATCTTGCACTTCTGCACAACTAAAAAGACTCCTGCAGGCTTGTATCTTCATGATGAATTGGATCCCATCCGTGACTTACTGGATGTCAAGAGATTTGATCCCATTGACATGACAAGTGAAACTCATAACTACCCACCCCTTCTAGATTTACTCAGTACACATAATTACCGGCGCTTCGCATTCTTCGCGCTGCAAAAAAATACCACCAAGAATCATGTTTTCAAGCTGATTGACTATGCGCTTGCGCATCGACGTGTGACAAATGAATTGCTTGAGTTCATCAAAGAGGATTTCTTGTTAGAAATACAAGAAATTGCAACGCTCTTAGGTCTAACTGCAGAACAAGGTTTATCAGCTGACTTATCGCAGTTTCCACAGTGGAAACTTAGTGGAGAAAGCTAAGACGCGTGCGGACGCCCCGCCAACGGGGCCCGCCTCGCGGCTGGGGGGGGAGCCGCCAATGAAAAAACGCCCCAGCGTTTTTAGGCCGCCCACGGCCGGTCATTGGTGGGGGGCATAGCCCACGCCCGTCGTAGCGCCTTCGGCGCCGACTCCCAGCCTTCTGGTCGCTCGTCCAGAGCGAGCCATGCGGCAGCAGGGCCAAGCTATGCGGTGAAGTCGCAGACTGAGCTGCTAGCGCCGCCAGCAAAGCTGGGAGTCGGCGCCGAAGGCGCTACGACGGGCGCAAAAGAATGGTGGGAACCGCCCTAGCGGTTAGTCGAGACATGCCCGTGCGTCCAGCACGGGTGCGGCTTTAGCCGCATCTCGACGACCACCAAACAGAATCCATATAGATTGCAATTGAACTAACCCTCGTAGACAGAAAAAATACGAAGATAACTCGGCCGCAATTACAAGTGAGACACATCAATGGATAAAGTTTTATCCAATGTTTGGCGGCGTAAGGCGCCAGATGCATATTTCATTACCAATTGACCACTCGCGCCAATTCTTCGTGACCACCATTTCCAGTCGGAGCTGACCACTAAGTCCAGCCATGTGACCAAGGTTAAAAAGTATGACGGACTTGAGCAGAACGACAGTCAGCGTTGCTGATAACTACTTTCAGCCAGTATGCGTCGTTGGTGTGTCCGACCTAGAGGTCCGGTCTAGGCTGGAAGCGGAAGTTCATCAAGGGCGTATTCGTATGAAGTCCGTCCCGTACACTTCACTCCATATGGACGAGTTTCTTGCACACCTAGCAGGCATAGAAGGCGACGATGAACTCGTCGACTTTTGCCGTCGTCGTTCGCTCCATGGCACTCCGGCCGTCTTTGCCGGTAACGAAGACGCTTACTACTCATTCCGAAAGCGAATCGCAGAAAAATTCGCAATCAACTTCCATGAGGTCTTTATTACCGGTTCAGCCAAATTAGGCTTCAGTCCGTACAAGGGAAAGCAATTCGATTTGGAATCGGATATCGATGTAGCACTAATCTCATCTGCACTCTACGATCGAATCATGTCGTCCATTCAAGACTATCAGATGGAACTTCGCGACAACAGGAAAGCGGTGACCGACAACGAGATCAAAAGTTATCACAAGTTTCTTGAGTATGGTGCGATTGGCTGGATGCGTCCCGATTTGCTTCCAACTTCTTTCCGAGTTGAAGAACTCAAGCACGATTGGTTCGTGTTTTTTGACTCAATTTCCCACGGACGTAGTGAAGTAGGCAACTACAAAGTAACCGCCGGAGCGTTTAAGAGCTACAGCCATTTGGAGCGGTACGTCCTCAGCGGCTTACGCTCCCTTAGAACAAAGATACAAGTCGGAGCCATAAATGTCACAGCAAATTAAACCAAGCGTCACCAACCCAACGATTGCCGATGCCTATCAGCTCATCGACGAAGGAAAGCTAGTTCTTCGTCCGGACTTTCAACGGAAATTTGTCTGGACAAAAGAGCACCAAGAAGCCTTCATAGATACGATTCTCAATGGCCTTCCTTTTCCAGAAATCTATGTTTGCGAGGGAGAGGTGGACGTTCAGAGGCTCCGCACTACTCGTCTAGTCATTGATGGACAACAGCGGCTCACGACCATTCGGAACTACATCGAAGGGAGACACGACCACCCCCCGATTAAGGTTCCGTCCTATCAGGCGCTGAGCAAGGAGCAGAAGCAAGATTTCCTGTCGTATCAAATTGTGATGCGGGATCTTGGCAAGGTGGACGAAGAAACCACTCGAGAGATATTTCGTCGAATCAATCTCACGAAGTTCAAGTTAGATGACGTTGAGATTCACAACGCTGTCTACGACGGTCACTTTATCCAAGTTGCCAAGTATGTACTCGAAAACGTGAATCTAGAACAGTACGGCGTATTGCGTGAATCAGAATTCACACGCATGGCTGATCTACATTTCATCCTGTTGGTCATGTCCACACTCGAGAATGGCGGTTATTTTGCTCAGGATCGCGAGGTAGAGAAAAAGGTTTCGTCATTCAATGACGAATATCCGAACCGGGACCAGATGATCGCACTGCTAATCAAGACCTTTGCCGTAATCAGTGAATTGGGCCTTCCTTTCGATTCCATGTGGTTCCGCAAGTCGAACTTCTTTACTCTAGTCGTTGAAACCGCAAGAAGCATTGATGCTCTTCCCGTTGAATTTAGAGATCACCTCTTGGCACTTGAAGAGATGGTTATGACCAATCGTTTCAACACAGACTCAGAGTTTTACCGCTACTACTCCTACATGTACCAAGCGACACATGGTCGAGCCGCGCGCGTAGTTCGAGCCGAGTTTTTTCAGAAGTACTGTATCGAAGCCGCCTAACTCAAAGGTAGGGCGACTGGAATAGCCCGATGAGTTTGTCAATGTGAATGCCTCCTGCCGCTGCAGTGCCGACATCCATCGAACAACCGGAATAGGCTGGAAGCGGGCACTCATAGATAGTTCGGCGAGCGGCCGCTAGCGACCCATAGCGGTCACCAGATTAGCGCTAGTCAACGACCGATCGTCCCGTACTTGACGTTCCGCCCTTAAAAGGCAAGCA
>JACCDN010153950.1_pt1 | contig 11835 bp, 11 predicted proteins | sample 7441691 | NCBI WGS metagenome assembly JACCDN01 (sample SAMN15323439, study PRJNA562643) | freshwater metagenome | isolation source: river surface water | place: USA:Blue River Watershed | collected 2017-08-16
CGCCCATGCGGGAGGCGTGAACGATTGTGGGAAATCTGCGGGGAGTTTGGCGCGCAACGTATCTGCTGCATCGGCCAACCAAGAAAAAGGGGACTGTGTTGCCATAGTCCCCAATTATTCCTTGTTTAGGCGCCCTTCCAAGCACGCCCTGATTTAACCAGTTTATTGCAAGGCTTGTACGCCTGCCACCAACCAGCCCAAGCTGCCGTCTTTGGGCTTGGTCATGTTCCACACTTCGCGGAAAGGTGTGGGGCCAGAGGATGGCTCTTCACGAATCAGCCCAGAGAACTCCACGCTGGCCATGTAGCTATTCCCCACATCTTCAATGCCCAACAGCTGGGCTTCGAGCATGACCACGTCCGTGTGGTTGACTTGACCATTGGCCGTGGCTTCACGCTCCGCCAGTTGCGCCTTGATTTCGTCCAACATGCTGTCCGTCATCATCATGCGCAAGGCAGAGATGTCAGATCGGTCCCACGCTTGCTGCAAGGTCATGAAGTTTTGCTTGGCCGCGTTGACAAAGCCCAAGGTGTCAAAGTCCGCAGGGATGCCCCAGGTTTGACTGCCACCCAAAGCGGAACCAATCATCGATCCACCGCCCACTGGCGCGAAGTCGGTATGTGTATCTACTGGACGAGCTGACGAGTCGTTGCCCACGTTCTTGGGGTTGTACTGAGGCAAGGTGCTAGGGTTCGCAGGCGCGCCAGCGCCTTCAAACGCAAAGGGACTGGTGTTGGCCGCCGCAGGTTGCTGGCGACGGCGCATGATGGCACCGATGACCACCATCACCACCAAGGCCAGTAGACCAAACATCAAGAACTGACCAAATTCAGCCCCAAAGCCTAATGAATGCGCCAACCATGCGAGGCCCAAACCAGCAGCCAAGCCACCGAGCATGCCGCCCATGCCACCAAAACGGCTAGGTGCGGCGGCAGGTGCAGCAGGCGCTGCAGGGGCGTGCGGTGCTGCGGCAGGTGCCGCATTGGGTGTCGCCGCAGGAGCGGGCTTAGCGGCTTCGCGTTGCGTCACATTGCTGGACTGTTGACCCATTGACTTGCCACCGCCTAAACGTTTGGCGGCCTCGGCGTGCATGGTGGCAAACGCCATAGCAACCACAAAAATGGCTGTGAAAAGTTTCTTCATAAAGTCTCCTTCGGTCTCACTGAATTCGTTCAACACTTAATTCCAACATGAAGTGCCACCACACCAGCACTCATGTTGTGAAAGTCCACATGGCCAAAGCCATTTTGTTTCATGAGGGCTTTCAATTCCTCTTGGCCCGGGTGCATGCGAATGGACTCGGCCAAATATTGGTAGCTTGAGGCATCGCCCGCAATCATCTGGCCCAGCTTGGGCAAGATGTTGAAGGAGTACCAGTCGTAGGCCTTCTCCAGCGGCTTGGCCACTTTGGAGAACTCCAACACCAGCAGCTTGCCCTGGGGCTTGAGCACACGACACATTTCGCGCAGTGCAGCGTCTTTGTGCGTCATGTTACGCAGACCAAAGGCGACGCTCACCACATCAAAGTGGTTGTCGGGGAACGGCAGTTTTTCGGCATCGCACACCAAAGTGGGCAAGACCAAGCCGTGATCGAGCAAACGATCCCGCCCCGTGCGCAGCATGGCTTCATTGATGTCTGTGTGCACCACGCGACCTGTTTTGCCAACTTTCTTGGCAAAGGCCATCGACAAGTCGCCCGTGCCACCCGCGATGTCGAGCACTTGCGAGCCTTCGCGCAGATCAGCCACCATGACGGTGTAACGCTTCCACATGCGGTGTAGGCCAGCGGACATGAGGTCGTTCATCACGTCGTATTTAGACGCGACCGAGTCAAACACGCCACGCACATGTTTGGCTTTTTCTTTTTCGTCGACGGTTTTGAAACCGAAATGTGTGCTGCTCATATTTGTAATGGTATCAATGTGCGTGGCTGCTACAGCCTGCGCCGCCTTTTTCAGGCATGGGTGCATCGCGGTCCACGCCAGCGGCTTGCAAGCGACGCTCGTAATCGGCCCACAGCTGATCTTGCTCAGAGCCCAAGAAATACAGGTATTCCCAAGTGAACAAACCGCTGTCGTGGCCATCGCTGAACGTGGGCTTGATGGCGTAGTTACCGATGGGTTCTAAGCCTTCGAGTTCGACCAAGCGCTTGCCCGTTTGCAACACCTCTTGCCCAGGGCCGTGGCCTTGCACTTCGGCGGAGGGGCTGTAGACGCGCATCAACTCAAACGGGATGCGAAAGGTCGCGCCGTCGGTGAAGCTGACTTCCAACACGCGTGATGCACCATGCACCGTGATGTCTTGGGGCGCGGGGGTGTTTTTTTGCAAGCCAGCCATGTGTTTACTTTCGGGGGTTAGACAAGCACACGCTCAATGCCACCCGCATTGGCGTTGGCCACGTACTCTGGCATCCACTGCTCGCCCAACATCTTGCGGGCCATTTCGACCACGATGTAGTCGGCTTCGAGCAAACCGTTTTGCAAATCGTCGCCGTAACGGCTCAGGCCTTGCAAGCAGCTGGGACAGCTGGTGAGGATCTTCATATCGCCTCTGGCTTCGCCTGTCATGGCGCGCAAAGCGGCCTCGTCTTTTTGCAACTCGGCTTCTTTGCGGAAACGCACTTGGGTCGAAATGTCAGGACGCGTCACACCAAGGGTGCCAGACTCGCCGCAGCAACGATCGCTCTTGCGCACTTGGTCGCCCAACAAAGCTTTGACCGTTTTCATCGGGTCTTGCTGCTTCATGGGGCTGTGGCAAGGGTCGTGGAACAGATAGCCCGCTTGGTCAGCCGTGCTGAGCTTGATGTCTTTCTCCAACAAATATTCATGGATGTCGACAATGCGGCAGCCAGGGAAGATTTTGTCGAACTCGTAGCTTTGCAACTGGTCAAAACACGTACCACAGCTCACCACCACGGTTTTGATGTCGAGGTAGTTGAGCGTGTTGGCCACACGGTGGAACAACACACGGTTGTCGGTGATGATCTTGTCGGCCTTGTCGAACTGGCCCGAACCTTTTTGCGGATAGCCGCAGCACAAGTAGCCAGGTGGCAACACGGTTTGCACGCCAGCGTGCCACAACATGGCTTGCGTGGCGAGGCCCACTTGGCTGAACAAGCGCTCAGAGCCGCAACCTGGGAAATAGAACACCGCTTCTGTTTCAGAGGTGGTGGTTTTCGGGTTGCGGATGATCGGTACGTAATCGTTGTTCTCGATGTCGAGCAATGCACGCGCGGTTTTCTTGGGCAGGTTGCCTGGCATCTTTTTGTTGATGAAGTGAATCACCTGTTCTTTGATGGGTGCTGCGCCCACGGTGGCAGGCGGTGCCTTGGTTTGTTTGCGCGCCACCACTTGCAATGCATCGTGCGCGAAGCGTTGCAGCTTCATGCCCACCCCCACCATGGCGCTGCGTGCGAGCTTGATGGTTTCTGGGTTGGTGGCATTGAGCATGAACATCGCCGCAGCGTTGCCAGGACGGAAGCTCTTTTGGCCCATCTTGCGCAACAGGTTGCGCATATTCATGGTCACATCACCAAAGTCAATCTTGACAGGGCAAGGTGTGAGGCACTTGTGACACACCGTGCAGTGGTCAGCCACATCTTCAAACTCTTGCCAGTGTTTGATGGACACACCACGACGGGTTTGTTCTTCGTACAAGAAGGCTTCGACCAAGAGTGAAGTGGCCAAGATTTTGTTACGTGGGCTGTAGAGCAAATTGGCGCGCGGCACATGGGTCGAGCACACGGGCTTACATTTGCCGCAACGCAAACAGTCTTTCACGCTGGCGGCAATCGCGCCGATGTCGGACTGCTGCATGATGAGCGATTCGTGTCCCATCAAACCGAAGCTCGGTGTGTAGGCTTGGCTCAAATCGGCGTGACGCAGGGATGTATCCACATCTTGGTTGCGCAGCAATTTGCCTTTGTTGAAGCGGCCTTCTGGGTCTACCTTGGCTTTGTAGTCGGCAAAAGGCTTGAGCTCGTCGTCGCTCAAGAATTCGAGCTTGGTGATACCAATGCCGTGTTCACCTGAAATCACGCCATTGAGCGAACGCGCCAGCACCATGATGCGCGCCACCGCCTCGTGGGCGGTTTGCAGCATGGCGTAGTTGTCGCTGTTGACAGGGATGTTGGTGTGCACGTTGCCATCACCAGCGTGCATGTGCAGGGCCACCCACACGCGGCCTTTGAGCACGCGCTTATGAATCGCGTTGCACTCTTCCAAGATGGGCGCGAGTTGCGCACCCGTGAAGATGTTTTGCAGCTGCGCACGAATTTGTGTTTTCCAGCTCGCACGCAAGCTGTGGTCTTGCAACTGTGGAAACAATGCATCGCACTCATTGAGCCACTGTTGCCACAGGCCACGTACTTCACCAATGAGTGAACGGGCTTGTTGCACGCGGTCTTCCAGCAATTCGGGCGTAGGGATGTCAGCTGCGTCATCCGACTTGCCCAAAGGCAAATTGCCTTTGGCAAAGAAGTCTTCCAAGGCGTCGCAGAGTTCGAGTTTGTTGCGCAAGCTCAGCTCGATGTTGATGCGCTCGATGCCATCGGTGTACTCGGCCATGCGTGGCAAAGGAATCACCACGTCTTCGTTGACCTTGAACGCATTGGTGTGGCGGCTGATCGCGGCGGTGCGCTTGCGATCAAGCCAAAACTTTTTACGCGCTTCAGGGCTCACGGCCACAAAGCACTCACCGCTGCGAGTGTTAGCCATGCGCGAGACTTCAGAGGTGACGCGTGCCACTTCGTCGGCGTCATCACCCGCGATGTCGCCGATCAGCAGCATCTTGGGCAGGCCGCCGCGTTTGCTCTTGGTGGCGTAACCCACGGCGCGCAAGTAGCGGTCGTCCAAATGTTCCAGGCCAGCCAACAACACGCCGCTGCGCTTTTGCTCGGCAAACATGTAGTCTTTGATTTCCACAATGCTGGGCACCGCGTCTTTGGCATTGCCAAAGAACTCCATACACACCGTGCGTGTGTGCGCGGGCATGCGATGCACGATCCAACGCGCGCTGGTGATCAAACCGTCGCACCCTTCTTTTTGCACACCGGGTAAGCCGCTGAGGAACTTGTCGGTCACATCCTTGCCCAAGCCTTCTTTGCGGAAGGACTTGCCAGGAATGTCGAGGCGCTCTTGGCGAATGAAGGTTTTGCCGTCGGCTTGGTAATACTTCAACTCGAAGCTGGCCATCTCGGCATCATGAATCTTGCCGAGGTTGTGGTCCACGCGAACCACTTCAAGCCACTCCGCATCGGGGGTGACCATGCGCCAGCTGGCCAGGTTATCGAGCGCCGTACCCCACAACACGGCTTTTTTACCGCCCGCGTTCATGGCGATGTTGCCGCCAATGCACGAGGCTTCGGCTGAGGTTGGGTCGACTGCAAATACAAAACCACCACGTTCTGCCGCATCAGCCACGCGTTGGGTGACCACACCCGCTTCGGTGTAAATCGTGGGTACCTTGTGGGCCACACCAGGCAAGTCGACCATTTCAACTTCGGTCATGGCTTCGAGCTTTTCGGTATTGATGACCGCGCTCTTCCACGTGAGCGGAATCGCACCGCCCGTGTAACCCGTGCCGCCGCCACGCGGAACGATGGTGAGGCCGAGGTCGATACAGCCTTTGACCAAGCCTGCCATTTCTTCTTCGGTGTCTGGGGTTAACACCACGAAGGGGTATTCCACGCGCCAGTCAGTGGCGTCCGTCACATGGCTCACGCGTGAGAGGCCGTCGAATTTGATGTTGTCGTTGGCGGTGTGCTTTTTGAGCAAGCGCGCCGCTTTTTTGCGCAAGGCGGCAATTGCATCAAACTGGGTGTTGAAGGTTTCAATGGCACGGCTTGCCGCCTGCAACAGCTGGCCCACCAACTGATCGCGTTCAGCATCTGCATCGGGTGTGCGACGCTGTTGCACTTCGCCCAAGCGGTGATACAGGGCCTCGACCAACTGGTGGCGACGCTTGGGGTTGTCAAGCAAGTCATCTTGCAAATAGGGGTTGCGTTGCACCACCCAGATGTCACCCAACACTTCGTACAACATGCGAGCCGAGCGACCCGTGCGGCGCTCTTGGCGCAAACGCAGCAGCAAATCCCACGCTTCTGCGCCGAGCAAACGCAACACAATTTCTCGGTCAGAGAACGAGGTGTAGTTGTAGGGAATTTCGCGCAGTCGCGGGCTTTCTTCAGCCGTGGCGAGCAAGTGGTTCAGCGAGGTGGGAGCATTCATGGTGTGATGTGCGCGCTAGAGCGCATTGGGGCGCGAATTAAGAGACCAATTTTACCGCAGGGGGCTTGGGGACTTGGCTTTTGGGGCTGAGAGCACTTACTCGGGTTGGGGGTGTCGGCTATTGGTTTTTAAGGTTATTCGACCACCCAAAGCTCAAGGCGAGTTGTCTGTGTGCGCGGTGAGCGACATTCTGAGCGCAGCGAAGAGGAGCCAACGTGCATACAGGCAGCTCGTCTTGAGCGGTTCACATCAACGCTGCCAGCCCTTACACATCAGCCACTGAGCCGTGCCACAGGTGATGACCAAGGCCGAATAGGTGACCATTTTTCCGTCCACGCCCCATAAAACCAAGCCGCCAGCCAAGACGGCGGTACCTAGAACACCGCTCACCACAGTCTGTTTCAGCAAACCCCAACTGGCCAAGGGCAGCCACCAGCGGGCGGTGAAGCGGGCCACCAGCACGCAAAACAAGGCCACGCCCCATGCCGGCGCAATGAAGCTAAAAGTGTGAATGATCTGTTCTAAGGGGCCCATGTGAGTAAATTTTATAATCTAGCTTATGGCAGTCTGGGCTTTAGGCCTCAATCACACGACAGCCCCGCTTGATTTGCGGGGCCGTTTCGCTTTTGCGGTCGAACAAATGGGTCCGACCCTCGCGACCCTGCGCCATTCTTTTGCGTCCGACAGCGAGGTGGCCATCCTATCCACCTGCAACCGCACCGAAATTTACTGCGCAGGCAGCGAGCCCCAAATGCAACAAACTTTGGCGTGGTTGGCCAAGTCAGGTGGCGTGTCGACTGAGGACCTGAAAGGCCACACCTACGCCCTGCTGGAAGCCGATGCGGCACGCCATGCGTTTCGCGTTGCGAGTGGCCTCGACTCCATGGTGTTGGGCGAGCCCCAAATCTTGGGGCAAATGAAAGACGCGGTACGTGCCGCGTCTGAAGCCGGCGCCTTGGGCACCACCCTCAACCAACTTTTTCAGCGCTCTTTTGCGGTGGCCAAAGAGGTGCGCAGCTCTACCGAGATTGGCGCACATTCCATCAGCATGGCTGCTGCAGCCGTGCGCTTGGCCAGCCAACTGTTTGAAGACTTGAGCGAAACCCGCGTGCTGTTTGTGGGCGCTGGCGAAATGATTGAGCTGTGCGCCACGCACTTCGCAGCCAAGAACCCCAAGGCGATTGCCATTGCCAACCGCACGCTGGAACGTGGCGAAAAGCTGGCCACCCAATTCAGTGGCGAAGTCATGCGCTTGGCCGACTTGCCACAGCGATTGCATGAGTTTGATGTGGTCATCAGCTGCACCGCCAGCACCCTGCCCTTGATTGGCTTGGGCGCGGTGGAGCGTGCGCTCAAACAACGCAAACATCGCCCCATGTTCATGGTCGACTTGGCTGTCCCGCGCGACATCGAGCCCGAAGTCAAATCGCTCGAAGACGTGTACCTGTACACCGTGGACGATTTGTCTGACGTGGTGCAAACTGGCCAAGCCAACCGCCAAGCAGCCGTGGCGCAAGCCGAGGCCATCATTGACGCAGGCGTGCAAAGCTTCGAACACTGGATGGACCAGCGCAGCAACGTCCCGCTGATTCAGCAACTCAACGCGCAATCCGAAGATTGGCGCAGTGCCGAATTGGCCCGCGCCCGTAAAGCGATTGCCAAAGGCGACGATGTGGATGCCGTACTGGAAAGCCTGTCACGCGGCCTGACCCAAAAAATGCTGCACGGCGCTATGGCGGAATTGCATGCGGGGGACGCAGAGTCGCGTGAACGTGCGCGGCACGCGATTGAGCATTTCTTTTTGCGCGGCAACCGTTAGGCGCTGACCCCATGAAAGACTTTCTGCGCGCTCAGCTTGAGCGCCACGCCCAACGCTTGAACGAACTGGATTTTTTGCTGTCTCGCGAAGACATCATGAAAGACATGACGCAGTTCTTGGCCTTGTCACGCGAGCACACCGACGTGACGGCCACCGCTGGACGCTACACACGCTACCAACAACGCGAAGCCGATGTACAAGCGGCGCAGCAGATGCTGCAAGACGGTGGTGACGATGCCGACATGCGCGCCATGGCCGAAGAAGAAATTGCCAGCGCCCAAGCCGAGCTGAACGAACTCGAAACCGAACTGCAACGGATGTTGCTGCCCAAAGACCCAGACGATGCGCGCCCCGCCTTTGTGGAAATCCGCGCGGGCACAGGCGGGGATGAGTCCGCGTTGTTTGCTGCCGATTTGTTGCGCATGTACATGCGCTATGCCGAGCGGCAAGGGTGGCGCACTGAAATCGTGAGTGAGTCACAAAGCGAGCTGGGTGGCTACAAAGAAGTAGTGGTGCGCATCGACGGCGGTGCAGGCGGCGACGGCGTTTACGGCTGGCTCAAATTTGAATCGGGTGGCCACCGCGTACAGCGCGTGCCCGCCACCGAAACCCAAGGCCGCATTCACACCAGTGCTTGCACGGTGGCGGTACTGCCCGAGCCAGACGAAGCCGAGGCCATCAAGATCAATCCGTCTGATTTACGCATCGACACCTACCGCGCCAGTGGTGCGGGTGGCCAGCACATCAACAAGACCGACTCTGCGGTGCGCATCACCCACTTGCCCACAGGCATCGTGGCCGAGTGCCAAGACGGTCGCAGCCAGCACAGCAACAAAGCACAAGCCCTGCGCGTGCTGACCGCACGCATCCAAGAAAAAGACCGTGCCGAACGCGCCGCCAAAGATGCCGCCCTGCGCAAAGGCCTGATTGGCAGTGGCGACCGCAGCGACCGCATTCGCACCTACAACTTTCCGCAAGGGCGTTGGACCGATCACCGCATCAACCTCACGCTGTACAAACTCAACTTCATCATGGAAGGTGATTTGGGCGAGGCGATGCAAGCCTTGAAGCACGCACACGAGGCCGAACAACTGGCCGCGCTGGAGGGCAACACATGAACGTGATGCCGTCCCTCGCCACACTGCTTCCACAAGCACAACACACGTCGTTGACCGTGGCTCAAGCCGCAGCTTGGGCGCAGACACTTGGGCTGCCGCGCCTAGACGCACAAGTGCTGCTGCTGCACGCCTTGGGCCGTGCTCCGCACGACCGCGCTTGGTTATTGGCGCACAGCGATGACGCACTCGACGCATCGGTGCAAGCGACCTTTGCAGCCAATACACAACGCCGCCTCAACACCGAACCCGTGGCCTACATCACCGGCCAGAAAGAGTTTTTTGGTTTGACGCTACACGTGGACCACCGCGTACTCGACCCACGTGCTGACACCGAAACCTTGGTGGAGTGGGCATTGTCTTGCTTGGCAGATACGTCATCCCCTGAGGTGGTGGACTTGGGCACAGGCAGCGGCGCAATTGCTTTAGCCCTGAAACATTCACGCCCCGATGCCACCATCAGCGCCGTGGATGCCAGCGCGGATGCATTGGCTGTGGCCAGCGACAACGCCGAGCGCTTAGGGCTGCCCGTCACCTTTCATCATGGTTCGTGGCTCGCCCCCTTGAATGGGTGCACGTTTGACGCCATCGTGTCTAACCCCCCTTACGTAGCCCGCGATGACGAACACTTGGCCGCTTTGAAGCACGAGCCTTTGTCGGCGCTGGTTTCAGGCACGGATGGGCTGGATGACATTCGTGTGATCGTGCGTGAAGCCGCGCAGCACCTCAAACCCAACGGTTGGCTACTGATTGAACATGGCTACGACCAAGCGCATGCTGTGCAAACCTTGCTAGGCAACCAAGGGTTTGTGAATGTGCAAAGCCGTCCTGACCTTGCGGGCATCTTGCGTTGCTCGGGTGGACAATGGCCAACAGTGAAATAATTACCTTTTGATTTGGAGAGAACCCATGAGCGACGCACAACAACGCATTGATGAACTCGTAAAAGGCAACGACGTGTTGCTGTTCATGAAAGGCAGCGCCAGCTTTCCCATGTGTGGCTTTTCGGGCCGTGCGGTGCAAGTACTCAAAGCTTGCGGCGTGGACCCCAAGGCCATCAAAACGGTGAACGTCTTGGAAGACCAAGAGATTCGCCAAGGCATCAAGGAATACAGCAACTGGCCCACCATTCCGCAGCTCTACATCAAGGGCGAATTCATCGGTGGTTCTGACATCATGATGGAAATGTACGAATCGGGTGAGCTGCAAAAAGTCATCAACGGCTAAGAACCACCTCGGCTGTATTCAAGCCCAAAGTTCAAAGCCCGCTTCATGCGGGCTTTTTCATTGCACGATCGTTGTGCCTGGCAACGGCGCGGATGGCGGTGTACTGGCAGGGGGCTGCGTGACGACTGGCACTAGCAATTGGTCGGTTTTGCATTGCGCGTTGCCATAGCGCTGCACGCACAAATTGGCCGAACAAGAGGCAATGGCCATTTTGCGCACGGCCTCGTTTTGATCAATCACCACATTTTCTTGATACGTGATGAATTCAGGGCGCGTGATGGGATTACACACAGTTTGCGTGTGTTTACCGTCGCGGTGGGTGTAACAGCTTTGCATCCCCGTAGCCACATGCAGCACACGTTGACGCGTTTGCACCACCTGCACCTTGCTCTCGGGGTAATCTGCCCAAGCTTGCGGCGCGCACTCGCCTTCGACGGCCCGATAAGCCTTAGTCGCGCAGCCTGTCAACAGCACAGTTGCCAACACCAGTACCCACGTTTTCATTGCCACCCCTTTTGCGCAGCCAGCACCGCATTTGGATAGGGCGCTTGCCCACGACTGCCGTTGTATCGCCCCAATGCCAAGAATAAGTCTCCATTCTCAACGTTCAAGTAGTGCCGCAAGATGACACAGCCAAAGCGCAAATTGATTTGTGCTTGGAACAGCACACTGGCGTCCCCTTCCGCCAGTACGCGTGTCCAAAACGGCATGACTTGCATGAAACCGCGCGCACCAGCACTGCTGATGGCGAACTTGCGAAAGCCGCTTTCCACTTGAATGAGACCGAGCACCAAAGATGGCTCCAAGCCCGCGCGCTGGCTTTCGTACCAAACGGTTTGCAAAAACTCGCGGCGCAATGGGGCGCTAGCCAGCTCGTGCGCCAATATGTCAGGGGAACCGCGCATTCCCCCCGAGTGTGTGGGCTCAGCAACCGCTAGACCCTGCGGCATAGGGCTAGGTTTGCGCCGCTGCAGTTTTTTTTCTAAACGCGCTTCAGTTTGTGTGAGCCATTGCTGAAACGCATGGGCCACCTTGGCATCGGCATGCACTAAAACTGGTGGGCCTGACTGATGCACCGCAGCACTCAATGCAGTGCGCACTGAGTCAATCAAAGGCTCTTCACGTTGCGCACCCGCTTGCACAGCTGCACTGAAGCACACCCAAAACAAGAGCGGCCCCCAATGGAGCCGCTTTGAAGCCTTCGCACGTGATGTGCGCAGCACACGACTGAAAAGACGCAGGCTGCGGGCCATCTAAATCACAAACCGAGTTTGGCTTTTACATGCGCCAACACATCGGCCACAGCCACTTTGGTGGACTCGGTGTCGCGACGGTGTTGGTACTCGACCACACCATCTTTCAGGCCTTTGTCGCCAATGGTCACGCGGTGCGGCACACCAATCAGTTCCCAATCGGCAAACATCGCGCCTGGGCGCTCGCCACGATC
>JACCDN010399523.1_pt1 | contig 11833 bp, 8 predicted proteins | sample 7441691 | NCBI WGS metagenome assembly JACCDN01 (sample SAMN15323439, study PRJNA562643) | freshwater metagenome | isolation source: river surface water | place: USA:Blue River Watershed | collected 2017-08-16
CTGGACAAGATGCTGGCGGCAGCGCAAGCTGAATGAGCAGGACACAATGCAACCATGTTGAAGTACCTCACCATCCCCGTCACTGCATTCCAGCAAAACTGCTCCATCGTCTGGTGCGATGAAACCCGCAAGGCCGCCATCATCGACCCGGGTGGCGACCTGGATGTGCTGCTGGGCGAGATGGATCGCCTGGGGCTGAAGCTCGAACAGATCTGGCTGACCCATGCCCACATCGACCATGCGGGCGGCACCGCCGAGCTGGCCCGCAAGATGAACCTGCCGATCATCGGCCCCCACCCGGGCGACCAGTTCTGGATCGACGGCCTGCCGCAGCAGGGCAAGATGTTCGGCTTTCCGCATTCAGACGCCTTTACCCCCACGCGCTGGCTGGCCGATGGCGACACGGTGGAGCTGGCCGGCCATGTGCTGCAGGTGCGCCACTGCCCTGGCCACACCCCCGGCCATGTGGTGTTCTATTCGCCCGAGATGCAACGCGCCTTTGTGGGCGATGTGCTTTTTGCCGGCAGCATTGGCCGCACCGACTTCCCCCAGGGCAACCACGCGCAGCTGATTGCCAGCATCACCCAGCGACTGTGGCCCATGGGCAATGACACTGTGTTCATCCCCGGGCACGGGCCGGAAAGCACCTTTGGGCGGGAGCGCAAGACGAATCCTTACGTCGCGGGGACTTGAGCGGCTCCCTGCCCCGCCACCCGTGCGTTGCAGGCAGGCTTCAGTGCCAAATCGGCACCCAGCCCCCGCCGAATATGCGCAATGTGCTATGTAATTGATAGCAACTTGCCGGCAGGTAGCACCCACAAAAAGCTGTGAGGCAAGCGCTGCATATGTGAATTAATCACACAGCAGCCGGTAATGCGCCCACTGCCAAAAACGGACGAGGTACCTAGACTTTCCCTATCCAAACACGGGAGCCCGACAACATGTACATCTCGACCGAACAGCACCCCTCCAGCGGCGGCGTTGCAAGCTCCACACCCCCACCTGCCGCCGCGATGGGCCAGGACTTTGCCGTGCGGGTGCTCGATGAGATCGACTACGGCCTGATCCTGGTATCGGTGGACGGCACGCTCGAGCATGTCAACCACCTGGCGCGGCACGAGATTGCGCGCGCCCGGTTTCTGCGCAACGTCAATGGCCGGATTGCCGGGCTGTCGGTGGACCAGACCGAAGAGCTGCAGCGCGGGGTGCGCTGGGCCGCCCGGGGCCGGCGCCAGATGCTGACGCTGCGCAACGGCGGCAAGACCCTGTCAGTGGCTTGTGTGCCACTGTCTGAACCCTTTGAAGGGCAACAGGGCAGTGTGCTGCTGATGCTGGCCCGACAGACCGGTACCCAGAATCTGGCGGTGACCTTTTTTGCCCAGACGCATGGCCTGACCCCTGCCGAGGAAGGCGTGCTGCGCGCACTGTGCGACGGCATGGACGTGCAGGAAGTGGCCGCCCACAACGGTGTGAGCGAATCCACCGTGCGCACCCAGGTGCGCTCGCTGCGCGAAAAGACGCAGTCCACCAGCATCCGCCAACTGGTGCAGCAGGTTGCGGCCCTGCCGCCCGTGGTACCCATCAGCCTTGCCCTGCCAGCCCAGCCAGGCCCACAATTGGCAGCGTGAACCTTTCGGCCGAGCCATGCTTTTGCAACCCGATGCGCCGCCCATGTCTGCTGACGGAGCAGGCATAGACATGACCGCCAGCGACCATTTGACCGCCCTGGCGGCGCGCGGTACGCAGCGCACCTACCGGCGCGGCACCTTGCTGATCCAGGAGGGGGACCGGGGGGACCAGTCGTTTGTGATCCTCAGCGGCAAACTGCGTGCCTTTGCGGCCGGCGAGCAGGGCAAGGAGATCACGCTGGGCCTCTATGGCCCAGGCGACTATGTGGGCGAGATGTCACTGGACGGCGGTACCCGTTCGGCCAGCGTGGAAGCCACTGAAACCACCGAATGCGCGGTGATAACCCGGGCCACGCTGCTGGGCTTTATCCGCGAGCGGCCTGAATTTGCCATGGACATGATGGCCCGCATCATCCGCCGCGCCCGCATGGCCACCGAGAGTGCGCGGGCGCTGGCCCTGGTAGACATCTATGGCCGCCTGCGCCACCTGTTCAACCAACTGGCCGACGCCCCCGGCGCCGACGGCAGCCGCACCATCCCCGACCGCCTGACCCACCAGCAGATCGCCAGCCACCTGGCCTGCTCCCGCGAGATGGTCAGCAAGCTGATGAAAGACCTGGAAGCGGGTGGTTATGTGGAGGTGAGGGAGCGGCGGATTGTGTTGGTGAAGGGGTTACCGGCCAGGTGGTAAACCTTAGCTAGGCCAAACGCCCAAACCCTGTCCTGGGGTCTTTCACAGAAATGGGGCTTCCTGGCGGTTGCGCCTGGGCGGCCGCCAAGAACTGCGGCCAAGGTGCCTGGATTGATTTGCCAGTTGACATCCAATTGGCAATGGCTCTCGTCACTTGAGGTGCCGCGGCACTGGTCCCGTCCATGCGAAACAGCACCCCGGATCGGACGGCCGGACCCCATACTCCCCTGGATACCCAGGATTCGTCGCTCTTGGCCAACCCATCAACCATCCGTAAATTGTTGCCAGCGGCCGAATAGGAGACGGTCTCTCGCGACTTGCATCTATAGCCACCGACAACCACCACTTCTTTTGACAATGCCACTGAGTTCAAATGGCCCATACGCTTGATAGGACTCGGCTTGCCATGGTGATCTACGTCACCTACGTCATCTGCGGCTGGCTTCATCAGCGTTGCATCTCGTCGGTAGCTTTCATGGACAAAGTGTGACTGGCGCATCGGACCTCGATCACCCAGTGCTGGGTTATCACGCCCTACATAGGCATCGAACGAAATCGGTTGTTCGCCGGAGTTCATCAATTCAATTTTCCATAACCCAAAGGGTGCAACTGCACGACTTGAGGTGGTGGACAAAGTCCCCCTGACTGCAACGTGAATCATGGGTCTGGTCTTTCCGGTGGCACAAGCATTGGCGGCATCGTCTACATAGATGACAGCGCCAATCGTCTTCCCCGGATGAGACCCTGCCTCAAGCTGAACCAACCGTCCAATTCCAATCGGCGGTGAAGATGGCCCCCCCGGCGGCGTAACAATGACCTCAAGTTGCCCCATCTGCTCCGGCGATAGTTCTACTTGAGGCCAGATTTCAAGATGGCTATCGGTTGCGTCATCCGGAAGGACGTTCCATACAATTGGCTGGGCCATTCCATCGGACTGGTCCGTCTTACCAGGCACCTGATCCTGCCAGTGCAACCGCTGGTCAAACTGGTTGCCAGCCGCAACGACCATGGCGCACCTTCCCCCCCTAAACCCAAGGAATTTATCTAAAGCCCTGGCCAGCATCGATGACCCATCCTGCGGGCCAGCGTAGCCGCCATCGCTCAAGTTGATGATCACCTTGCGGCCCTTTGCATGCAGGTGAATGTAGGCCACGGCGTCGAGAATTTGCTTGGCTAACCCAGTTCCAGACGTATCCTTGGAAGGTACAGCGGGTAGCTGGACTGCGATGATTGAGCACTTGGACGCCTCGTCTGCGGGGGTGTCGGGCAACGGCCCAGCTGCCAATCCCATAACATGAGTTCCATGGGCCCGAACGCCATATGCAGGCTCGTACTGCAGTTCACGGTAAGCCTGCTCTTCTGTCACCACTTTGCCCGCAACTCTCGCGAGCCATCGATCAATCACGCCTGGTGTGGTGTTATCCAGTTCCCGGCCGTACGCGAACTGATTCACTGATCTCCACTGCCGCTTTGCGGTGATTGGTTTTGTCGGATAGCCGCGCTGTTGATCCCACAGTCGCTCGATGCGCGAGGCGTTCAAACCATCCCTACAAAAGGCTCGGTTCAAGAAGGCAAATCCGTGGTCAATGATTCCGATAACCACCTCATTGCTCTGCTGATCGACGGTTGTAGGCGGTTGCGTCTCTTTCCACTGCTTGCCAGTCACTGGCATGTCGGTCACACCAATCGTGAAACGCTTAACCTGGGCGCCGAAGATTGGCAAGGTGTTCAGGGGAACGAATCCGGTGAAGTATGGGGAAAACAAGTCCGAGGATCCCGCCGTGATGTGAACCCCATTCGGAATCACTGGCTTGCCTGACTCGTCAAGTTTGGCTTCGAACATGACCGGCACCGGGTTCTGCGCACCCCCTCTGCCAGCAGCAGCCTTAAAGTAGCTGAGCAGCGCCCAGACCAATTGCGGGCTCATACTCTGCCCGGCGGCGAAACTCAGGCCCGCAAGCTTGGTACCTGGCCCGGTAAGGGCCTCGGGTTTTGACCACTGAACGTTCATGAAAAGACTCCCGTTAGAAGCCCAACGCCCTGGCCTCATTTTCAGCGGCATCCCAAACCCAGTTCAATGTGTTGCTGGCATTCCTGGCTTCAGAGACAAACCAGCTTGCCAAGCCTGCGCCCAGCGTCACACCCGCCGTTGAGTCCAGCGTAAAGTGCAGGCCAGCCACCACCCTGTTTTCAGCGATCCGCTTGGCCAAACGATCCAGTTGATTGTTCAGAGGTGAGGCGGCACTTTGTCCCAACAGCGCCATCATCACATCTGCAAACATCCGCGATTCAGTCGCATGGCCACTCGGGAAGGCCGAGAACCCTGGCACCGGAATCATGGGTTGGATGCTGGGCGAAAACTCACTGGGCCGCGGACAGTTGAATGCGTGCTTGAAGCGCATGCAGACAATCATGGCAAAAGTGAGAGCAACATCCATCAACTCGAAGGTTCTTGGCATGCGATGTGGCTGCAGATTGCACACGCTGGCCCAATACGGGGTCTGAGGCCCGACTTGGGTCAGGATTTCAGCTGCGCGTTCTTCGCGACGGCAGGCCCAACGGTGGACTTTGGGAAGATCATCCAAAAAAGCTTGATGCGACGGCCGCGTAAGCGTGGCACTCCAGCCCCCTGAGCTAATCGTAAAGTGCGGAAGATCCGGCACAAACTGCACTTTGCCAAGAAGACCCGCGACATTGAGCAAGTGCCTGATGTGCTGCGCAGACTGCCCCAGCGTATCGGGGGTATCGAACTTCAATGCATTGCCTGACACATTCCACTCGTCAGTGGCTGGAACCTGAGGGACCCAGGACTTTTTGGGATCCCACTCCGTTTGCCAAACCGGACTTTCGTTGTGAATTGCATCGCGGCTGGTGACCAAGCCATGGGACTCCAACGGGCCAACCAGCTGGGCCAAGGGAGAGTGCAATCCACTTAGACCGGACAGCCCGCTCAACCCCGAAAGGCCGCTCAGCCCCGATAGACCAGACAAACCGCTAAGGCCCGATAGGCCGGAAAGTCCCGAATACGTCATTTAACCTCCTGTAAAACTATTGAACAATTTCATCTAGTCTGGCAGTCCCACCCGTCGCAGAGCATCTGCCAATTTGCTTGCGTAGCCAGGGGCATAACTTGTGCCCGGCATTCTTGCAATGAACTGGGATACCGAAAATCCCGGCTCCAACTCCAACAGCTGCTTGAGCGTGAGCCGCGCCGCGTCTTCATCACCACTCAAAGCCTGCCCGATTGCGAGCGATCGATAGCTCGAAGAGTGCCGCCGATTCAAGCGAATGGAACTTTGCGCCAACTCGATGACCCGCGGATAGTCGCCGGCAGCAACCGCAGTCGATGCAGCGAGGGTTTCGTAGTAATAGCGAATAGGGTCCAAAGGTGACAACGACAAAGCGCGCTCGGTTGCCGCTACGCCAGGTCCACCCTCGCCCTTGAACCCATGGTTCATTCCGAGCCACAACCAAGCCAATGACTCATTCGGGTTGGCTGCAATGGCATCCTGGTAGAAGCCTCTGGCGGCATCCAGATCCTTGCGAATGTAGCCATGTACTTGCCCATTGATTGCCAATGCGAGAGCTGAGCCAGCGTCAAGATCCAAGGCCTTCATGCAGTTGACTCTGGCCTGCTCGGAATCTGCGGCTACATCGCTGGACCAGCCTTGCGCGGCCTGCAGCACGTACCACATTCCCATCCAGGCATAGGGTTGCGGATTTCGGGCGTGCAATTCAATCAGCCGTTCGATCAACTGTCGCGCCCGCAGAAAGTCTGCCCGACCGGCGCGGTGCATCAACGTGATAGCGCCCAGCAGCAACCTGTAACTCGGCAAGGTTGGAATCGGTTGCATGGCTGCATACCTGACCTCATGGCGGAAAATTTCCCGCGATACCGATTCAGCGATTGCAAGTCCCATCTGGCTCTCAGGTTGGAACAAGTCCTCAACTTCCGCCACCTGACGGTCGGCCCAGACCAAGGATTGAGAGGTTAGTTCAACCACCTCCACATAGGCCGTGATGCGACTCCCGCTCAATGCGAAGCTGCCCGCAATGGCGTAGTTGGCCCCCAAAAGCGCCTTTGCATCCATTGGCGCTGAAGGGCGCTCGCGGAGGTGGGCAGAACTCAGTCTAGAAATCACCTTGAGATGGCGATTGCGCGAAAGTTGGTAAATGAGTATGTCGGCAATCAGATCGCCCAACGCCGATTCCCCCGGCCCCTCGCCACGTCCCGAGAGCGGAATAACTGCAATCGTGGGTTCGAGTGCATTGGCCAATTCGGCTACAGGAACTAGGCGCGAGGCACTTGACGCCGCCCCCACCCGATACGCCCGCACCGGCTCGGCCACGTGCTTCAGGTAGCACTCGCCCATGTCTTCCACCACCGCGTCCAGGCCGTCGGTCAGGCCGTCACGCACTTCGGCGGTGACCATGACCTCGCCCGGCCCTGCCAGGCCGGCTACCCGCGCGGCCAGGTTGACGCCGCTACCGTAGATGTCGATGTCGTCCACGTACACATGGGTGGCGTTCAGCCCGGCGCGCAGGTACAGCTGCTGATCATGCGGCAGGGTGGCATTGGCGCCATCAAAAAAGCGCTGCAGGGCCAACGCAGCATTGGTGCCGTCGCGGGCCGAATCAAACTCGGCCATGATGCCGTCGCCCAGGCTCTTGACCATGCGCCCCCGGTGCCGGGGCAAAACGTCGGCGGTGGCGTGCTGCACAAAGCCGCGCCAGTGGTCGATCACCGCACGCTCATTGGCCGCCATCAACCGTACCGACTCCACCAGGTCCATCACCAGCACCACCTTTTGCCGCTGCGGGAGTTCGATCAACCCCAATGGCTGATCGCCCCCTCCCGAGGAGGAAGGGTCGGTCATTAGCTTGCGCGGTGGTGCAGGTTCCGTCATACCCAATTTGTTGTATGGCTGCGCGATCTTGGCACAGCCGGCCCGATTTTTCATGTCACTCATGCCGCTGTGCGTCTCCCATGTTTGTGGGATGCAACGCAGCGCAGGGCGGTTCAGAGTCACTCGCGACTGGGGTTGGTCAGATTGGCCATCTTGGCAACATTGTTTTGAAGGAGTTCTCCATGCAGATATCGCGACAGGTTCGCCTCGGGATGCTCGCCGCAGCGTCCACCCTCATCTTTGCCGCTTGCGGTGGCGGCAGCACCTCCGCGCCGGAGCCTGCACCAGCGCCCGCGCCAGACCCATTGGCGCCGGCCGACCTCGCCGATCTGTCCACGGTGCAGACGGCCTGGGAAATTGACGCAACCGGCGTCGGTGGCGACAGCGCGGGCGATGGTGGCGCGGGCGGCGCTGCGGGCGACGGCTCGCCGATCAAGCGGGCCAGCGTGGTGCTGACCGACGCCAATGGCAAGGTCTACACCGGCCAGACGGACGACAACGGCCGCTACCTGATCAAGTTCAAGACGGCCGAGGTCAAGGCGCCCTTGGTCGTCAAGATCGTGGACGCCGCAGGCAATGTGCTGGCCTCGGCCACCGAGCAGACGGTGCCCGCAGGCAAGGTGGCACGCAGCAACATCAGCCCCTTCACCGACAAGGTGGTGTCCGACGTGCTGGGCTCCACCGTCGCAGGTACCGACAAGGCCTACACCGGCGCGTCGGTAGACACGGCCAAGCTGGCCACTGCCAAGTCCAACCTCACCGCGTCGATCCAGTCTGCACTGGCCACGGCCGGGGTGGCCAGCTCGGCCGCCTTTGACCCGGTGCGCTCCATTTACAAGCACGACGGTACGGGCGTCGACGCCGTGCTGGAGTCGGTATCGCACGCACGGGACGCTGCTTCGGGCGCCACCCAGTTGCGTGCCAAGCTGGCACCGCTGACCACCAATGCCGACGGAACGGTTGTTCCCACGCTGATCTCGGCCTCCACACCCCTGGCGACCACGCTGGTGGCTCTGCCGACCAATCCGGCGTTGACGTTCAACAAGATCACCAGCTGGGTGTCTTTCCTCAACACATGCCTGGCCGCTGCTGCCGGCACCTGCGGCGATGCCGAGGTCGCCAAAGCGATTTCGCCGGCCTACAAGCAAAATGGCAAGCCGCTGGAAGAAGACTTCCGCACGCTCCTGAGCGAGTCGGACACAGCCGGCGTGCGGGGCTCCGAACTTCGCAACCCCAACATCCTGTTCATTGCGCGCTACAACGGCAGCACCACCGACGATCTGGCGGTGGTGGAAGTCACCATCCGCCAGCCGCGCACCGGCCCGCGTGCAGGCAACATTGCCACCCCCATCGAGTACACCAAATACCTGATCTTCAAGCGCGACGACGCCACCGCCGGCCTGAAGGCCGGCAACTGGATCCTGTACGGCAACCAGCGCGCGTTTGACTGGAGCGTGGAGCCGCGGTACTTCACCTTCCAGCAACTCAACCCGGCCAACCTGGTGAGCCGCAGCCGCACCATGTCTTCAGTCCGTCTGTCGTTCTCGCCGACCGTTTACAACCCGGCCACTGGCAGCAACATCAATGCAGGGGTTTATGCCGTGCGCATGAAAGGCCCGGGCTTGCCGGCTTCAGGGGTCGTGTACGCACCGTTTGGGACCAGTACAGGCGGGTTCACCATCCTGAACAAGACAGGGGTCATCCCGGCCGAAGGCACAGTGTCTACACGGGCGCAAGCCGATTTCCGGATTGCCGGCGTCTACCACCCCAGCGGCGGAGCGTTGGCAGCTTCCGACTGGCCGGGTGGCGCCACCACCGGCAATCTGCCGCACTACACCGATACCCAGTTGACCGACTTTTCGGCCCTGCAGGCATTCAGCCGCTACACGGTGGAGATCTACAAGACCGGAAGTACCCAACCTATTGTGGAGCAGACCACCATCCTGGCACCGGTGGAGGCGCCATCCGCCTATGTGCAGCGTCCGTTACACGATCTGAGCCCGTCGGCAGCGATCGTCACGCCACCTCAGGGGACGGCCACTTCAGTCGTCGCGGCCTGGGTGCGCAACCCGCTGGCCGTGCGGATTGACAGTGCCTATTTCTTCTCTGTGGCGTCCGGCGTGCAATCCACGACGGGTGCCAACCTTCCGGATGCCAACGCCCTCACCCAGACATCCACTTCCATCACGATTCCAACCACTGCTGCGCAAGCCCCCGCGTTCTCAGGGACAGTGCGGTTTGACTCTCGTGAAGTGGGCCTCACCGGGCGCGCGGCCCGCGCCAGCTTCCAGCAGTCAGTCCTCTGGGGTGTACCCTGAACGGTCCTGAACTATCACTTGCAAAGGGCCGGCTTCGCCGGCCCTTTTTTCATTGCACCGGCAGAGTCAGTTGCACCTGGGTGCCCTGCCCTGGCAGACCGGTCATTTCGAGCCGGGCGCCAATCGACACAGCGCGAGCGTGCATGTTGCGCAGGCCTTGTCCATGGGCCGGCGGGTGATCCCCATTCAGACCGACGCCGTTGTCGACAATCTCCATCACCAAGGTGGGCGCCTGCAGGTCCTGCGCATGGGCCGCCACACGGATGCGGGTGGCATTGGCATGGCGCAGCACGTTGGTAAATGCCTCCAGCAAAATGCGCTGGATCTGCAGCACCACCTGGGGAGTCAGGCTGTCCGTTGGCGGCAGCTCGTCGACCTGCCAGTCCACGTCGATACCGGCGGCCGAGAAACGGGGCTGCAGGCGGTAGCGCAAGGTGGCCAGCACTGTGGCCAGGTCGCCATTGACCGGCTGCATGGCGTCCACCGCCATGCGCAGCTCGTCCAGTGCTGCGCGGGCATGCTCCTGCAGCACAGTCTGTTCGGTTCGGCCCTTGCTGATCAGGCTCAACAAGCCCACCAGCTGTGCACCCACACCATCATGGATGTCGCGCATGATGCGCTGGCGCTCCTGCAACTTGGCGCGTTCGGCAGTTTCATGCTGGAGCTGGACATAACTGGCCTCCAGCTGCTGCCCCCGTTCACGCACCTGATGGTCCAGAGAATCCATGAGCTGTCGGTAGGCCCGGGTCTGGCGCGCGTAGCGGTCTGCCACCACCCAGCCCATCAACAGCACAAACATCATGGTGGCGTGTGGCAACAGAGAAAAGCGCTCCAGCCCATCGGTGCCCACCCGCACCACCAGAAAGTCGCGCACACCCATCACGCAGACCACCGCACCAGCGACTGAAACCGCAACGGCCTCGCGCTCCCGGAGCGTGACCGCCCGGTGGACCACCCAACCCAAAGCCAGCAAGCCCACAGGCGCCAGCAAAGCCAGCGCAGCCGTCCAGACCATGGGCCAGCCACCCACCAGGCCGACCATGGCCATGGTCACTTCTGCGGCCAGCACTGTGCGAAAAGCCAGCCGCCAGCGCGGACCGTCCACGCCAATCAGAGCCAGCGAGAACTGCGCCAGCAAAACAGCATGGGCCGCCAGCGCAGCGGCCACCACACCGCCCCAAAGTGGCCACGGCAATGGTGGCTGCTCCCAAAGCCTGTCAGCAGAGCGCAGCACGCCGCACACTGCAGCCCATGCAAAGTAGCCATAAACAGCATCCCGCTGCAACCACCACAAGCCACCTGCCAGAATGGCCATGAGTGCCATTGAAAACACGATGGCCGCCGCGCCAAACTGGCGCCACATGTACCTGTCCTGGTAGATGGGGTACACATCGCGCTCGGGTCCAAAGACGGGCGCAGCCAGGCCACCCCAGCGCCCGGCCTGGACACGAACGATCACAGACAGTCGGTTGTCAGCGTCTGCACGCAGCAGGCCCGCCGGAATGGCCAGCCACTGAGGTGACTTGGCGGCGTCATACCGGCTGTCGCCCAGCGTTCCCAGATGGGCCAGCAGCCGCCCGTTCAGCAGGACTTCGACCTGGTTGCCCATCCGGGGAAAGTACAGGCCATGAGGCTCAATGTTCGCAACGGCGGGCAGGGTCAATTCGTAGCGGGCCTGGCCCCCCAGGCCCGGAAAGGTCTTGTCCCACCGGTGGGGCAACTCCACGGCCACCACTTGGCTAGGCCGGCCATCGGGCTCCAGCAGGACCTGGGCCTCGCGCGCCGTGAATGCGGTGGCATGGGCCGGGGTGTGCAGCAACCAGGCCAGCAGAAGCCAACCCATCACGCGCCACAGAGTCAGATAGCCAGCTTTACAGGATGCCCAATTGCCGGGCTTCAAAGATGGCTTCGGACTTGGAGTGCACGGCCAGCTTGCTGTAGATGTTTTTGACATGCGATTGAACCGTGGAGGGGGCGATCGCGAGCAGCGTGGCCACTTCGCTGTAAGTGTAGCCCCGCGACAGTTTGACCAGGATGTCGTGCTCCCGTGTGGTCAGCGCGTCGATGTCGGCGGCCGGTGTGGCCTCAGTGCGGGTCATGGCCGCCTTGGCGGTCGACAGGCGCACCAGCAACTGCCGCGCAATGATGGGCGTCATCGGCGAGCCACCGGCGTGCAACGACATCACATGCTCCACCAGGTCTTCTTCGGTGCCGTCTTTGAGCAGATAGCCGCGGGCGCCGGCTTCAAAGGCCCGCATCATGTTGGCTTCGTCACCGAACATGGTCACC
>JACCDN010573886.1_pt1 | contig 11833 bp, 10 predicted proteins | sample 7441691 | NCBI WGS metagenome assembly JACCDN01 (sample SAMN15323439, study PRJNA562643) | freshwater metagenome | isolation source: river surface water | place: USA:Blue River Watershed | collected 2017-08-16
CGCCATCGGCGCACTGTTCGCTGTGCTTGGTGAGTTGTCCCTCGGCACCACGGTTAAGCGTAATGCCGCCTTGCCCGAGCGCATCGCGGACCACGCCATGGCGATCCTGCGCGATGGCGAGATGGGCGAGCCAGAGGTATCGCTCTCGCCACTGACTTACCACTGGCAGCACCAGGTGGCCATCGAACTGTTTGTCGCAGACCCGGATGCCAGCACGCGCGACGCGCGCATGGACGGTCTGCTCACCGAGCTCGCCACCCTGATCGAAGCCGACCGGACGCTGGCCGCTGTCGTCGAGTACGCCGAGATCGGTCAGCCGAAGTTCGATGAACTGGCCCCTGAAGGCACGAGCGGCATCAAGGCCTGCCTGCTGCCCGTGGTCCTGCACTACAGCAGTGCCGGGCCATTGAACTGAACCCACTTCCCAAGGAGAAAAACCTATGGCCCGTGCCTACGGCGCGAACGCCAGCCTCTTGGCCGCGTTCGAATCCACCTATGGCAGCACCCCGGTAGATGGCTACTGGCAGCTGCCCTTTGTCTCCACATCACTCGGCTCCGAACAGGGGCTGATTGCCAATGACCTGATCGGCCTCGGGCGCGACCCGAGTGCGCCGATCCGCGACGTGATCAAGGTCGAGGGCGACATGGTCGTGCCGCTGGACGTGCGCCACATCGGCCTGTGGCTCAAGGCCTTGCTGGGTGAGCCCACCTCGGTGGGGACGGGCGTGGTCACCCACACTTTTGCTTCCGGCAAGCCGAGCCTGCCCAGCCTCACTCTGGAAACCGGTCTGCCAGATATCCCGGCCTGGTTCGTCGCCTCCGGCGTCATGGTCAACAGCCTGCAGGTGGGCTTTGCCCGTTCCGGAGCTGCGAATGCCACGGTGGGTCTGGTGGCCCAAGGCGAGGTGCGGCGCACCGCCACGTTGGTTGACACCCCGGCCACTCGCGAATTGCAGCGCTTCAACCAGTTTCAAGGCCAAATCCTGCGAGAAGGCCAGACGCTGGGCAACGTGGTTTCGGCGCAGCTGACCTATGCCAACAACCTGGAGCGTATCGAGACCATCCGTTCCGACGGCAAGATCGACGGGGCTGATCCCACGGTGGCCAGCCTCACCGGCAATCTCGAAGTGCGCTTTGCCGACACCACGCTGATCGATGCCGCCACGAACAACACGCCGCTGGAATTGACCTTTGGCTACGCGATCGATGCCGATCACCGGCTGACCTTCATCGCCCATGAGGTCTATCTGCCCAAGCCCAAGCTGTCCATCTCCGGGCCCGGAGGCATCCAGGCCACCTTCGAGTGGCAAGCCGCCAAGGCCACCAGCGTGGCCCGCATGTTCACCGTCGAACTGGTGAACGACGTTTCTTCCTACTGATCACCTGACCGAGGTTTCTCATGATCAAACTCAACCTTCCGCGTGAGCCGCACTGGATCACGCTGGCTGCGGGGGTGCGCCTGCAAGTGCGACCCGCGACCACCGCACTGGTCATGGCTGCACGCCATGCCGCCTCCAAAGTTGCAGGCACCGATACCGCTGCTGCCGGGGAGCGTACCGCCACCCTGATCACGGAACTGGCCAAGCTGGCTGTCTTGGCCTGGGAGGGTGTGGCCGACGACAAGGGAAAACCCGCTGCTGTCACCCCCGAGGGTGTCGCCGCGCTGATGGAGCACTGGCTGCTGGCCGATGCCTTCGAGCGCGAATACCTCGCCGGCCTTTACGCGCTGGACTCCGAAAAAAACGCCTGAAGGCCCGCACCGCATGGCACTTCGGTGGCGGGTCGAGCTATTGCAGTGCCTGTCCCGAGCCGTGCCCCGAGTGCCCCTACACCATGAACGCGCCCGAGAGCCTCGAAGGCTGGCAAGCGGCCAGTGCGATTGACACCTGTGCCAGCCAGTTGCGCATGGCGCAGGGCCGGGTGGTGGGGCTGGATCTCAATGCCTGGATGCTGGCCTGCGATTGCACGGGGCTGGACAAGGCCACTGCGATCGATCTCTTCCCGGCAGTCGAGGCGGGTCTGATGAGCACATTGCAGCAAGACGAATAACGCGACGACTGATTTCAAATGGCTGAACGCAACCTCTCCATCCGCCTGTCTGTGGTCGACGGCGGCAAGGTCAAAGCCGAGCTGTCCGAGATTGGTGAAAAGGGGGAGCGCTCGCTCAAAAGAATCGAGGCCGCTGCCACGCCAGCCTCTGGTGGTCTGAAACTGTTGTCGTCTGCAGCCAACGATGCGAAATTCCAGCTCGAAGCCGCCACCGAGCGTCTGGGTCTGTTGGGTTCGGTCCTGGGCAAACTCGGTCCTGCTGGTCTGATTGCCGGTGCCAGCATCGCTGCCCTGGGTGTGGGCATCACCGCCCTGGTCATGCCGGTGGCGCGGGTCGGCGACGAGTTCTTCAAACTCTCGCAAAAGACTGGCGTTTCCGTCGAAGCGCTCACCGCGCTGGACTATGCGGCCAAGCTCTCGGATGTCACCACCGAAGGACTGACCAAGGCGCTACAGAAACTGTCAGTCGCCATGTTCGACACCCTGGTCAATGGCCAAGAGGGCAGCGCCGCCCTGAAGGCCTTGGGCGTCTCAGCCATGGATGCGCATGGGCAAATTCGTCCCACCGAAGCCGTCCTGCTCGATCTGGCCGAGAAATTCGCCGACATGCCGGATGGTGCGGACAAGGCTGCACTGGCTGTCAAGCTCTTCGGCAAGGAAGGTCTGGCCATCATTCCCTTCCTCAACCAGGGACGAGAGGGCATTACTGCGCTGATGGAAGAAGCCCAGCGCCTGGGCCTCGTGATGTCTGAAGACGTGGCCCGTGCATCCGAGGTCTTCAACGACAACCTCACGCGCCTTTCTGCCATCTTTGAAGGCGTGCAGCGCCAGATCGGTGCAGCGGTCATTCCCATCCTGGCGGACTTCACTGAGCAGGTCATCCTGGCGCAGACCGAGACGGGCAGCTTTAGCAATGAGTTGCAGCGCATTACGGCCAACCGGGAGGCCACCATCACCTTCCTCGAGTCCGTCGCCTCCGGCTTGGCCTTCATCGCTGAGTCGGCGGTGCTGTTGAAACGCGTGATCGCCCAACCGTTTGACAGCCTGTCGGTGGTGGGCAAGGACATCGAAACCTGGTTCAAGACGGACATGCTGCGCTCGGGCAAGGCGATGGGGTTGGACCCCAAGGCCATCGATGCCGAAATCGCCAAACTGCAAACTGCACGTGACGACTATGTGCGTGCCGCCAATGACCGGCTCTTCAACATCAACCAGAACCCGGGCTATGCCGACCGGGTTGCCAAGTTCTTTGACGAGCAGCGCCGCACCGTGCGCGTCATGGGCCAGAAATTCGTGCTCGACACCGAGGCGCAGGCCAAGGAGGTCCAGGCGATCTACGACAAGTTTCTGCCAACGCTGCCGCGCAAGCCCCGCCCCAGCCTCGACCTCTCCGGATTCGAAAAACCCAAGCCCGCAGAAAAGCTCAACGAAGGCGAAGCTTTCCTCAATCAACTGCGCTCGCGCCTGACCCGAACGCAAGAGGGCGAAGCCGCTGAACTGCGTGCCCGTGCCCTGCAGATTGAAGCCAAGGGCTACAAGGGTGTGGCCGTCGAAGCCGAGCAGTACATCCTGGTGCTCGAAGCTATCGAGCGCCAGAAAGAAAAAGACAAGGCCTTCGAAGCCTACGAAAAAGAAGAAGCCAACGCCCGCAAGATCGTCGAGACCCTGATTGGCGGCAATCGCCAGCGGATCGAAGGTGTGCAGCTACAGCGCGAGATGCTGGACATGTCTGCGACTGAGCGCACGGTCCTGCAAACCCGCGCCGAGTTGGAAAAGTCCGCGGCGGCCGCGCGCAAGGATGCCAGCCAGATCCAGGATGCGGATCTGCGCGCCCAGACCATCGAGGCCATCAACGACGCCTTGGCGCGCCAACTCCCCATTCTTGAAAATCTCACCCGTGCCAATGCCGACTACCAGCGCAGTGCGGAGTTCGGTGCCAAGGTGGCCCTGCGTACCTATATCGAGGATGCCACCAACGCCGCCAAGCAGGCCGAGCGCGCGGTGACCGGGGCGTTCAAGTCCATGGAGGATGCGCTCACCCAGTTTGTGATGACCGGCAAGCTGGACTTCAACAGCCTGGCCAACTCCATCATCAGTGACCTGATCCGCATCCAGATCCAGCGCGCCATCACCTTGCCGTTGGCGAACTTTGCGATGAGCCTGTTTGCGCCGGCGGCCAGCGCCGCGCTGCCCTTGGGCTCGGGTGACCTGACGGGCGTGAACGCCAACATCGCGCACAGTGGAGGCCTGCTAGGGAGTGACGGCCTGCCTTCCCGGCAGGTTGATGGCGCTGTGTTCGGCGTGGCACGCCGATTTCACACCGGGGGTCTGGTGTCGGGTGAAGTGCCGATCATCGCCCGACAGGGGGAGGCGGTGTTCACGCCGGGGCAGTTGCGTGCCTTGGGTGGTGCCGTCGCCACCAAACCCCAAGTCCATGTGGAGGTGAATGTGATCAACCGCGCCAGTGGGGTTGAAACCCGCGTCGAGCAGCAACAGCAGCCTGATGGCAGCACCCGGCTCGATGTCATCGTCGAACAGATGGAAGCGCGCATGGCCCGGTCGATTTCCCAAGGTTCCGGTTTGGCGCCAACGCTGGAGCGTCGCTACGGGCTGAACCCGGCTGCAGGAGCCATGAGATGAGGAGGTGTGGATGAACATCACCTGGCCCAACACGCTGCCGCTGCCCTCGGTCGAAGGCTATGGCCTCACGCCGCAAGAGGCCGTGCTGCGCACCGACATGGAATCGGGCCCGGCGCGCCAGCGTCGCCGCTTTCGGCAAACGCCCACGCGCATCACCGTGCGCTGGCTGTTCAGCGAGTTCGAGTTCGCCTTGTTCGAGGCTTGGTACAAGTACCACGCCGATGAGGGCGGGCAGTGGTTCGAAATCACCTTGCTTGGCGGCCTGGGCCTCTTGCCCCATGAAGCTCGTTTCACCCGCCAATTTGAAGCCCAACTTCGTTCGGCCCGACGCTGGGACGTCAAGGGCGAGCTGGAAATCCGCGAGCGGCCCACGCTCGATGAAGGTGCGCTCAACCTGATGCTGGAGCTCTCCGCTGACGACCTCTTCGCGATGCGCAGCGAGCTGCACCAACTGGTGCATGTGACTTTGCGGCGACATCTGCCTGTTCAAATCTGACTCGAAAAATTGACATGAGCCTACAAACCGATCTGCACAACGCCGTGACCCAGGTGACGGCTGACAGTGCGCTGCTGCATGCCGTTGTACATGGCAGCACACAGGACACCGTCAGTACCGAAAGTGGCCTGGTCGTCACCGTGGCCAAACTGCTGCATGACGCGGATTCGCGCATCAATGCGTCTGCAGGGGGCATTCTCGCGCAAAGCCAGTCTGCCGCCCAAGATGCGCTGGCTTCAGCGGAGTTGGCTTCGACTGAAGCCGACCGCGCGCAGTCTGCGGCCAGCCAAGGTGTGACTGACACGCATACCGTACTGCAATTGGTTCAGACCAGCGGTAATCAAATCCTCGTGGATGCCGAAGCAGTGCTGCAGCAAGTCATCGCCCGGTTGCTGGCCGTTGGTCTGCCCGACTCCTTGGTCGGTGCGCACGGCATGCTGCTGAAGGTCAAGGCCGATGAATCCGGCTATGAGCTGGTGAACACCGCAGCCCTGCCGCGCTTCTATGGATTCCATCTGTCCAGCGACGGCTCAGAATTGCTGCTCACCGAAGGGCGTGATACCGATGTCATTGCCGCAAGTTTCCTGACCTGGACGCTCGCCGAGGGGGTCAGCTTTGCCATCCATGACAACGCGCTGGAGGTGCAACTGTGAATCTCGATATCTCAGCGCTCGGTTATCGCTGGTGTGGCATCTACTCCCCGTATCTCAGTTACCGCGATGGTGATGTGGTGTTCAAGGAGGGTGGGGCCTGGGTGATCCGCCACGGGCAGCCGCAGCCGTTTGCACTCGGCCAGCAAGACGCTGTGCTCAAAGGGCATTTGCTGACCGGTGGCGTGTCTGTGGGCGGCATCGGCAGCATGGTGCTCCACGCCAATGGCGCGGATGGTGTGGAATTTCGTTTCATGGCCGACCGCAACGGCACGATTGCCACAGCCTTGATGAACACCGACCGCGCGGCTGCGGACTATCACAGCTCGAACTACTTCATGGCCGCCGTCATGAACGACGGCTCGGTACGCGCGTGGGGGCGCGCGCTCTCCGGGCAGCAAGGGACTGGCAATACCGGCGACATTGGCCGCACCTTTCCCGCGCGGGTGGCGTTCCCACCCGGCACGCCTCGCGTCGTGTCGGTGACCTGCTTGTGGGATGACACCTTCTTGATTGATGCCGAGGGTGGACTTTGGCACGCCGGGGGAAACAGCGGCTATGGCTCACCGACGGCGAGCGCCAATCCGGTACCCCGACGCGTCAATGGGGTCGGCCAATTGCCGGCCAACGCGGTGGTCAAACAGATGGTCACTGGCCATGACTGGTATGGCTACCGCATGCTCGCATGCCTGGACGCGCAAGGCCGGGTCTATGTTTGGGGCGCCAACCAGCAGGGCAGCCTTGGCTTGGGCCACACCGCAGTGGTGACCATGCCGCAACTTGTCCCCTTCACTGCGGACACCCCGATCAAAGCGGTGTTCCTGTCAGGCGGTACCTATGCGGCCAGCTACCTGATCGACACTGCTGGCAAATTATGGGTTGCCGGGGAGTCGAATTCCTGTGGCTTCGGCAGCGACCAATACACCCACCGCCTCTGGATGCCTTGGGGCACAGAAAAGCGGGTCAAGAAAGTGTTCTGCTCCGAGTCCGATGCCCATTGGGTGACAGGCAGCCAGTACTACCGCAGCTATGGCGTCGTTCTCGAGGATGGTGCGCTTTACCGTTGGGGCCATGACGAAGGTCAGACCTCTGGCATCTGGGGCACCGGGTACACCGGCTCCATCTTCTCCGGCCATGCGCTGTTCCCGTACAAAGTACTCGATGGCGTGGCGGATGCTTACGCGGTGTCCGGTGGTTATGGGCGAACGCTCGTGCTGATGCAGGATGGAACCGTGCGCCATACGGGTTACGACGGCTACAACCTGGGGGGTGGTAATGGCAATCGCACGCAGTGGGCCACCATCGGCGGCGACTTTCTGACGCAAGTGACCAAGCTGCGCATGGTTGGCAGCAGCTATGGCTCATCGGCCATGGCACTTCGATCTGACGGTAAAGCCGTTGGCTGGGGCATGGGTGGCGCTGGACAGTGTGGCAACGGCTACGCCGATTCGGGCAACTCGCCCAACCGTTTCGTGCTGATCGATAGGCCGATTGTGGATTTCTCCCGTTCGGGAACGATGGGTTGCGGCGAAGGTGGGGAATATCACAACGGTGCCTACCACTTCCTCACCGCCGATGGACAGGTCATGTCGACCGGCCATGGTCAATACGGCCAGACCGGGGATGACGACAGCGACCATCGCTTCGCGCCGTCACCGATCCTGTTCTGAATTCCGATCTTCCATTTCTTCAAGGACTGTTCATGGGAACCGTTTCTCTAGGCAAGATTGCCTTTACCTGGCGCGGTGCATATGACGCCAGCGCCACCTACGCCCGCCAAGATGTAGTCGGCCAGAACGGCGATAGCTTTGTATGCCTCGCCGATGCCACCACGGGCGTGGCGCCGCACGCCAACTCCCCGGCCTGGGATCTGTTTGCGCAAGGCACTCAGGGGGTGTCGAGCCTGCCGGGGGAAGTCATCTACTTCGATGGCAACCAGCTGGTCGCCTTGCCCGTGGGCCAATCCGGGCAGGTGCTCACCATGGGCGCGCAGGGTGTGCCGGTCTGGGCGACACCCGATGTGCGCTCAGGCACCAAGGCGCTGAAATTGCCAGAGAACGCCAGCAACACACAGCCCAATAGCTACCGCCAGTTCGGCCTCATCATGACCGATGGCAGCATCCGTGCCTGGGGACGCAACGCCAACTGGAAGCTGGGAGATGGCACCACCTATGCGCGCTCGTACCCGGCGCGTACCGCGTTTCCGCCCGGGTTTCCGGGGGCGGCCAAGCTCTATTACAGCCAGGACACCAACGGCTACTGCATCGACAAGAATGGGCAGCTGTGGGGTTGGGGCTATAACGGTTATGGCCAACTCGGTACAGGCAACACGACCAACCAGCCGGTGCCGTACAACATGAGCGCCAATGCCAGCAACTCAATCGCCGGCAAAACCGTGATCCAGCTGGCACTGAACTGCGGTACCGAGGGGTACAACAGCACCTTGGTCCTGTGCAGCGATGGCACTGTTCATGCCTGCGGCTACAACGGTTATGGGCAGCTGGGCTTGGGCGACACCACCCAGCGCAACAACTTCGTGCAATTGCCGGTGCTCGCCGGTATCACCCATATTGCTGCCGGGCGGGAGCGTTACACCGCCCATTACGCCGTTAAGAACGATGGCACCCTGTACTCGTGGGGATACAACGGCAACGGACAGTTGGGGGACGGCAGCAGCAATCAGTCCAACGTCGCCATGCCGCGTGCGGGGGGCAGTCTCGCTGGCAAGACCATCGTCAAGGTGTTCGGTGCTTATGTACATGCATTCGCATTGGACAGTACCGGTACCCTGCATGCTTGGGGCACCAACGACTACGGTCAATTGGGAAACGGTAATCTTGCCAACCAGTTCACCCCGGTACAGGTAGCCACCAACGTGGCCGATGCTTACACCGGCAGTTACGACTATCCGCTCACCTACCTCAAGAAAACCGACAAGACTTTGTGGGCCTGTGGCGCGGGCGCCTATTGGGGCAACGCCAACGGCAGCAACAGCGGCAACTTCGTGCAAGTGCCGGTGGGCAATACCGTAGTCAAAGCCGTGCATGGCGGCACCGGCTCCTACAACTATGGCGCTGCTTTATTGGAAAACGGCACGGTCTACGTCTGGGGCTACAACGGCAACGGGGCGCTAGGACTTGGCGACGCCACTAACCGCAGCAGTGTGGAACTGGTGCGCATTGCGCAGCGCCGCGTGGTTGATCTCTCGTCCTATGGATCCAGCTCCGAGCAAGGCTTAGTGTTTCTACTCGACGATGGACAGGTGCTGGCTAGCGGCTATGCCGGTGAAGCGCAGTTGCCCGAGGACGACAGCGAAACCAGCTATGTGCCTTACCCCGTCATTCTGTAGGGGGAGCCATGCCAAATACCGCTTTGTCTGAAGCGATTAAAGAAGCCTACGCCAGCGCTCCCTCTGAACAGATCATCCTGCATACCCTTGAATTGCGCCATCCGGCCTTCGTCGACGACGCTGGTCAGTTGGTTGCCATTCGGGTGGTGCGCGACACCGGTGATCTGTGGGCTCGGCTGGAATCGCAAGCCCCGCTGCAAGCCAGCGAGCGCGTGCAATTCGTGGCCATGGGCTTTGAGCTGGATTTGCCGCCAGTGGACACCATGCCGGTGCCGGAAATCACCGTCACCCTGGACAACGTTTCGCGAGAGATCGTGCGCCACCTGGATGCGGCCGCCGAGTCGCAGTCGGTGATCGAAGTGACTTACCGGCCTTACCTCTCGACCGACCTAGAAGGGCCGCAGATGGATCCACCCATCCACCTGGTACTCACGGAAGTCGAAGCCGACATCTTTCGGGTGACAGGTCGGGCTCGCATGCTGGACGTCGGCAACAAGGCCTTCCCAGGCATCAGCTACACCGCCAAAACCTTTCCGGGTCTGACCCGATGAGCCCGGCACCCCATTGGGCGGCCGAGCTCATCGGTCGGCCTTGGCATGCCGGTGCGCGGGGTCCAGAAGCGTTCGATTGCTGGGGCCTGTTCCTCGCCATTCAGCGCGAGCACTTCGGCCGAGACCTGCCTGAAATCCCGGTCAATGCCAACGACCTGCGTACCGTGATGACCACCTTCCGCGACCACCCCGAGCGACAACGCTGGGTGACCGTGCCGCAACCTGCCGAAGGCGATGCCGTGCTGCTGCGCCAATCCCGCCACCCGGTGCATGTGGGGGTGTGGCTCGCGGTCGATGCCGGTGGCGTACTGCATGCAGTCAAGGACGCTGGCGTCGTGTTCCAGAAGCTGCCGGAACTCCTGCTGCACGGCTGGCGGGTCGAGGGCTATTACCGATTTGTGGAGAGCACGTGATTCACGCCGAGCAAAGCGCTGTCGTACTTTTACGCAACCCCTTCCAGCCCAGTCAGCGCGAAGTGATGGTGGCCCACCCCGGCCAGACCATCCGCCAGTGGCTGGGCAATCAGGGCATTGCCGAATTCGACCAACCCACCGTCTGCATCAAGAACGGCGCGCCCGTGTTGCGTGATGACTGGGTAGTCACACCCGTTGACGGTGTTGTGCTCTTCATCACCCTGCCGCAGGGCGGAGGAGGAGGTGGCGGCGGTGGGAAGAACCCGCTGCGCACGGTGCTGATGATCGCGGTGATGGTGGTCGCCACGGTCTATGGCGGCCCCTTGGGGGCGAGCCTTGGCTTTAGCGGCAACCTGGCCACAGCTGTCGGTTCGGCCATCATCATGACGGCAGGTTCCGCCTTGGTCAGCGCTCTGGTGCCACTGCCCACGCCCAACATGCCGTCTTTCGCCGGCTCGGGCGGGAGCCTGGCGCAACCGTCGCCCACCTACAGCCTGCAAGGCCAGGGCAACTATGCGCGGCTGGCCCAACCCATACCGGTCATCTATGGCCGCCATCTGGTCTATCCAGACCTGGCTGCCACGCCCTATGGCGAATACCAGGGCAATGAACAGTTCCTGCACCAACTGCACTGCATCGGCTTGGGTGAGTACGACATCGAGCAGATCCGCATTGAGGACACGCCCATGGCCTCGTTCGAGGAAGTGACCTACCAGATCGTGCCACCTGGCAGTCCGGTCACGCTCTTCAACCCGGATGTGGTGACTGCGCCCGAGGTCGCCGGGCAGGAACTGCTGACTGGCACCTGGACCGGGGGCTTTGCCATCAACCCGGCCGACAGTGAAATAACGCACATTGGCATCGACATCCTGCTGCCGCGCGGGCTGTATTACGCCAATGACGCCGGTGGCCTGGACAGCCGCAGTGCCAGCTGGAAGGTCGAAGCACGGGCCATCGATGCCGAGGGCGATCCACTCAACGATTGGCTCACGCTGGGCAACGAGAGCCTGACCGCTGCCACCACCACGCCACAGCGGCGCACTTACCTTTATCCCATGGCTGTAGGGCGATACGAAGTGCGTGCCACGCGGCTCGATGGAAAAGACACCAACTCACGCGCCGGGCACGAAGTGCGCTGGGGCGAGGCTCGGGGCTATCTGGCCGGCGGCGTCACTTTCCCTGACAACGTGACATTGCTCGCCATCCGCATGCGCGCCACCGACAACCTGTCGCAGCGCTCCAGTCGGCTCATCAACTGCATCGTCACCCGGAAACTCCCTGTCTGGTCTGCAAAATCTGGTTGGTCCTCAACCCTGGCCACGCGATCCATCGCCTGGGCCTTTGCAGACATCCTGCGCGCGAGCTACGGCGCCAAACTGCCGGATGCCCGAATCGATCTGGCCGCCTTGGCGCAACTCGATCAGGTTTGGGCCGATCGGGGTGACCAGTTCGATGGCGTGTTCGATCAGCAGGTCACGGTCTGGGAGGCACTGACCCGGGTCGCCCGCTGTGGCCGGGCGGTGCCTTTCCTGCAAGGTGGCATTGTGCGTCTGGTACGGGACGAAGCCCGGCTCTTGCCCGTGGCGCTCTTCAGTCCACGCAACATCGTCAAGAACAGCCTCAAGATCCAGTACGTGATGCCGGGCGAAGAGACGGCGGACGCGGTGACGGTGGAGTTCTTCAGC
>JACCDN010684311.1_pt1 | contig 11833 bp, 15 predicted proteins | sample 7441691 | NCBI WGS metagenome assembly JACCDN01 (sample SAMN15323439, study PRJNA562643) | freshwater metagenome | isolation source: river surface water | place: USA:Blue River Watershed | collected 2017-08-16
AATGTGTTTGCAGGAGAAGTTTTGCTCGCCTCAATGGCAGCAATCTTTGCATATATTCTCCCTGGACCATTCCTATTCCTCGAAGTTTTCATCGGACTTATCCAGGCGCTTATCTTTTCACTTCTTGCAACTGTGTACTTTACGATCGCATCGCAAGATCACAGTGAGCATGACGAGCATGAACACAGTCATGGGGAAGAGTTAGTTAAGGTTTAAATTATTATAAAGTTAGTCGAATAAATTATTAAAATAGTCACTCCCGTTTGTCGGGAAAATAATATGGAAGAAGTAATGAATGTAGTAAATTTAGCACCCCTAGCAAAAGCTCTAGCGATAGGTCTTTCAGCAATCGGTGCAGGTCTTGGTATCGGTATGATCGGTGCGAAAGCCATGGAAGCTATCGGACGAAATCCTGAAGCTACTGGAAAGGTTTTGGTTCCTATGCTTATCGCCTCTGCTTTCGCCGAAGCTGTAGCTATTTACGGTTTGGTTATCGCATTCTCTATTAAATAAACTACCAAGGACAGTCCTTGGGAAACTCTCTTAAGGACTGTCCTTAAAGTATAAAAATTATGGACGAATTCGTAAAAACATTTCACATAGATTGGATGCTGATGCTTTCGCAGGCCGTAAACTTCGGTATAGTTTTTGCTGTATTTTATTTTTTGGCTGCCAAACCTTTGAGCAAGCTTATGAAAGACAGAACTGACGAAATTGAAGGTGGTTTAACGAACGCTAAGACAAATGAAGAGCTTTTAAAGGCAACCAAGACCGAGTACGAATCTGCTTTGACTAAAGCTCGAGTAGAAGCCAGCGCCATCTTTGATGAAAGTAAAAAAGAAGCTAATAAGAAGCGAGAAGAAATGCTAGCCAAAGCCAAAGACGAAGTCGCTGCTATGGTTGATGCTGGAAAAAAGACTTTGGAGCAAGAAAAAACCAAGATGGTGAATGATGCTAAAAAAGAAATCGTTGACCTGGTTGTGAAAACTTCCGAGAAACTCCTAGGATCATCAGTAGATAAGTCTTATGAGGATAAGGTGGTGAAAGAATTGAACAATATATAAAGAGATGGCAAAAATTTCAAACAAAGACATAGCTTCTGCAATCTACCTAACTCTCCAAGGAAAGTCTGGTTCCGAGCTTGCTCAAGGTTTGAAGGATGCCACTAAATTCTTGGCTCGCAAACGCTTACTCTCGAAGTCTCCGTATATTCTTAATGAGCTTAGCGATATCATTGATCGATCTGAAGGAAGAATTAAAGTAAAAATCAAAAGTGCAACGAAAATCGGAGATCACGCTATGCACGACATCAAGAAAGAATTACTTCATAAATATCAGGCTAAAGAAATACAAGTTATCGAAGAGCATGATGAAAAGTTACTAGGAGGCATGAGAATAGAAGTGAACAATGAAGTAATAGACCTTACCCTTAAAAACAAAATCACCCAATTACAAGAATATTTAATAAGCGTATAAATTATGAGCAACACAATAGTAGAAAACTTAAAAAGAGAAATAGAAAACTTTAATGCTAGTGTCCAAGTTGAAAAAGTGGGCTCAGTGCTTGAAGTTTTTGACGGTATTGCGAAAGTTTCAGGACTTTCTGATGTGAAGAGTTCTGAAATGGTTACTTTCGCCAACGGAGAAGTGGGTGTTGCTCTAAACCTTGAAGAAGATGCAGTGGGTGTCATCATTCTTGGAGACTTTTCTAAAATCAAAGAAGGGGATGAAGTGAAATCTACTGGTAAGATTCTTGAAGTTCCAGTAGGTGAATCTCTCATCGGACGCGTGGTGAATGCAAATGGTATGCCTATAGACGGCAAGGGTGCATTCAAAGCTGATAAATTTTATCCTATAGAGCGCGTGGCATCCGGTGTGGTGACTCGTCAATCTGTGGATCAACCTGTTTCTACTGGTATCAAAGTTATCGATGCAATTATTCCTGTGGGCCGTGGTCAGCGTGAGCTTATCATTGGCGACCGTCAAACTGGAAAAACAGCTATCGCTATTGATGCTATTTTAAATCAAAAAGGACAAAACATGATTTGTGTTTATGTTTCTATCGGTCAAAAAGATTCTAAACTTCGAAAAATTCAAGCTCGCTTAGAAGAAGGAGGAGCTACGGCATACACTGTCATCGTTTCTGCTGGAGCTTCCGAGCCTGCAGCACTTTCATATATCGCTCCTTATACCGGAGTATCCATTGCTGAATATTTTATGGATCAAGGAAAAGATGTAATGATTATTTACGATGACCTTTCCAAGCACGCTGTGGCTTACCGTGAAATTTCACTTCTTCTTCGCCGACCACCAGGCCGTGAAGCTTACCCTGGAGATGTTTTCTATTTGCACTCAAGACTACTTGAACGTGCTTGCCGAAAAAATAAAGAATACGGGGGCGGAAGTATTACAGCTTTTCCAATTATTGAAACTCAAGCTGGAGACATCTCTGCATATATTCCTACAAATGTTATTTCTATTACAGACGGACAAATTTTCTTGGAGACTGATTTATTCTACAAAGGTATTCGCCCCGCAGTAAACGTCGGTTCATCTGTGTCTCGTGTGGGAGGATCAGCTCAAATTAAAGCTATGAAAAAAGTGGCTGGACCATTGAAGCTCGAAATGGCTCAATACCGTGAACTCGAAGCTTTCGCACAATTCGGCTCAGACTTAGACGATGCTACAAAAAGACAAATAGAACGCGGAAAACGCTCTGTAGAGCTCTTAAAACAGCTTCAATACTCTCCTGTGAAAGTTGAGAATCAAATCGTCGCCCTTTACGCTTTGGTGAAAGGATATATGGATGATGTAGAAGTAAATAAAATCAAAGATTTTGAAGCAGGTCTTATAGAATATGCTGAGAGAAATGCAAAAACTTTCTACAAAGAATTAATGACTGACAAAATGTGGAGTGATAAAGGTGAAGAAGAATTAAAAAAAGTAATAGGGGATTTCAAAACAAGTTTTGTGAAATAAAATGAAAAAAGTAATCTTATTAATTGGAGGATTGATATCTATTGCATACGGGGTTACTTATCTCGGGTCCGATAATTTTTTTGCACCATATTCAATAGCTATTTCTTTTATTTTTGGCATTATAGCAGTAATATTAGGCTTAACTTTGAAGAAAAAATAGTTATGGCAAATAGTAAAGCAATAAAAAACAGAATAAAGTCCGTAAAAAATACAAAGAAAATCACAAAAGCGATGGAACTTGTTTCTGCGAGTAAAATGAAGCGCGCGGTTTCAAGTACTTTGGCTTCTAGAATTTATGCTGAATATTCTTGGAATGTTTTAGTTTCTATTGCACAAAATATTGAAGACATTACACATCCACTTTTCACAAAGCGAGAGACTGAGAAGAATGTTTTGCTTGTATTAATAACTTCAAACAGAGGTCTTTGCGGAGCATACAATGCTCAAGTAATAAAAAAAGCCCTTCAGTTTTTGAAGAATGAAGATGTAAATGTTGATATTTTAACCATTGGTAAAAAGGGTGACGCTGCAATGCGAAGAATTGGGAAAAATGTCATTGCGAGCTTCGTAGAGCTTCCAGATAATGTATCTTCTAGAGATATACTACCTATAGCAAAACTTTTAACTGATGAATATACTAAAGGCACTTATGATAAAGTCGTTGTCGCTTACACAGACTATGTCTCAGCACTTTCACAAAAAGCGAATTTAAAACAAATCCTACCAGTAAGCAAAACAGAATTAAAAGAATTAATTGAGAGTTTAGGAGAAAATATAGGAGAAGCCGAAAAAACAAATAAAATAAATTATTTTCTAGAAGGGGATGTAAATGCATTAATAGGAAGTCTAGCAAGGAAGTTAACGAGAATGCAGATATATCAAATGATGTTAGAGAGTAATGCTTCAGAGCAATCCGCACGAATGGTGGCCATGAAGAATGCAAGTGAAGCATCCGGAGAAATGATAGACGAATTGACATTAGTATTTAATAAAGCCCGCCAAGCCTCTATCACTCAAGAAATTTCGGAAATAAGTGCAGGTATGGTTTCAATTAATTAAAAAATTATTATCAATAAATTATCAATAACATTATAAAAATTATGAAAACAGGTACAATAAAAAGAATAATCGGTCCGGTCGTAGATGTGGAATTTGTTGGAGAGCTTCCAGCAGTTTACAGTGCATTAACAGTGCAAAATGGAGATAAGACTTTGGTCTTAGAGGTAGAACAACACGTGGGTTCAAGTATCGTACGTGCTATCGCTATGGACACTACAGACGGACTTGCGCGAGGCATGGAAGTCACAGATACCGGAGCACCTATTTCTGTACCTGTAGGTGCGGGAACACTTGGAAGAATTTTCAATGTGCTTGGTGAAGCTATCGATGATGGAAAGGCAGTTGAAAGTAAAAAGAGACTTCCTATTCACAGAAAGGCTCCAGAATTCACTGCACAGTCTACAAAAGTTGAAATTCTTGAAACCGGTATCAAAGTTATTGACCTGATTTGTCCTGTGCTAAAAGGAGGAAAGGTTGGACTATTCGGAGGAGCGGGAGTCGGAAAGACTGTCGTCATTCAAGAGCTCATTCACAACATCGCGTCTAATCACGGAGGATATTCTGTATTCGCCGGTGTTGGAGAGCGAACTCGTGAAGGAAATGACTTGTGGCATGAAATGAAAGATTCAGGAGTTATTGATAAAGTTGCGATGGTTTTCGGACAAATGAACGAACCGCCAGGTGCTCGTATGCGTGTGGCTCTATCCGGACTTACAATGGCGGAATATTTCCGTGATGAAGAAAACAAAGATGTGCTTCTTTTTATAGACAACATTTTCCGTTTCACTCAAGCGGGTTCTGAGGTGTCAGCTTTGCTCGGCCGTATTCCTTCTGCGGTAGGGTATCAGCCGACTCTTTCAACAGAAATGGGTATGATGCAAGAACGCATCACTTCTACTGATAAAGGTTCTGTGACTTCTGTGCAAGCTGTGTATGTGCCAGCGGATGACCTTACCGACCCAGCTCCAGCAAATACTTTCGCGCACTTGGACTCTACTGTGGTTCTTAACCGTTCTCTTACAGAAATAGGTATTTATCCAGCTGTTGACCCACTAGACTCTTCTTCAACAATTCTTGACCCGAATATCGTCGGCGCTGATCATTACAATACTGCTCGTGAAGTGCAAAGAGTTTTGCAGAGATATAAAGATTTGCAAGACATCATTGCGATTCTTGGAATGGAAGAACTTTCCGAAGCTGACAAAGAGCTCGTAGCTCGTGCTCGTAAAATCCAGAAATTCCTCTCTCAACCTTTCTTCGTTGCCGAACAATTCACTGGTGCGAAAGGTATTTATGTTCCGCTTTCAGAAACTATCCGTTCGTTTAAAGAAATTTTAGCCGGCAAGCATGATGACAAAGCAGAACAAGACTTCTATATGAAAGGTGCACTTTAAAATTTTCTTTTCAAGGATAGTCCTTGGGAAATTCTCTTAAGGACTGTCCTTAGAAACTAAAAGAAAATTTTACAAAATACTTATGTCAAAAAAAATTAATTTAAAAATAGTAACTCCAGAACGTTTAGTTTTGGAAGAAATAGTAGACCAAGTTACTTTGCCTACACTAGAAGGCGAGATAACAATATTGCCTGAACACATTCCAGTAATCGTGGGTCTTAAATCTGGCGACATTGTGGCTATGAGTGGAGGTGAACAAGTTCCTTTCGTTGTCTCAGGTGGCTTCGTAGAGGTGAAAACTGGTGCTGACGGCAATACTGAAGTAGTAGTACTCGCAGACTTTGCAGAACATGTGGCAGACATTACCGATGACGCAATAGAGAAAGCTAAAGCTAAAAGTGATGAATTAAGAAAGCAAATGGAAAATAAAGGAGCTGTGGACTTCGAACACTTTGAAGCTGAACTTGAACGATCACTTACTCGTGTAAAAATTGCAGATAAATGGCGAACTAAGAAATATAGAAAATAAAGTGATATAATACTCGCATGTCTATTCACGAAAAATTATTAATTTGCGACGATAAAATAATTCACTCATGTCGAAACTGGGTGATGCCTTTTTCTCGCTTTGCAATTTTTCTCGTTTACTTTTGGTTTGGAATGTTGAAAGTTCTAGCCCTTTCTCCAGCAAGCCCGTTGGTTATATCACTTCTTGAACGAACCATGCCTTGGATAGCTCCAGATGCATTTTTACTAGGATTTGGAATCGTCGAAGTTTTGATAGGTTTACTTTTTTTAATACCTCATCTGGAACGCTTGGCAATATTTGCTCTTGTGCTTCATCTAGTTACTACCATCATGCCTTTATTCTTGCTTCCACAAATTGCGTGGAGTGGATTTATGGTACCAACCTTAGAAGGTCAGTACATCATAAAAAATGTATTGATTGTAGCTATAGCTATCGGTATTTTAGCTCATCTTCATTCTGATAAAGAGCAATCTTTGCCAAAATTGCAATAAAAAAAGCCATCCGCAGCAAAAGCTTTGGATGGCAGAATACACACTATGAGAACACCGTCTTCTGCTACTTAGTAGCGTTATCTTCTTCTTCGCTCCACTTGTACAGCAAGCGATTTTTCTGTCCAAAATTGGCATTGTAACCAGTTTTAGCTCCAGAATTTGCTAATGGTATGAAAGACGCATCTCCTCCAAATGCTCCGATTTTAATATCGTCATCTTTGGTTATAGTGCCTGTAACTGTTACCGAGATAACCTCTCCTGCATGCTGGGATAACCCTCCATCGAACCATAGGTTCGTGTAGGAGTGTCCGTTGCAGTAATTGTTGCCACCGACTAGGTTAACCCCATCCATGTTTATGGGGAATTCAGTTGAATGACCTCCTGGGTTATTCCAAGTATCAGTAACTGAAGTATCTTTAACGAACCTTACGGTTCCGCTAAGATCTTTGTCATTGATTTCAAAGGATTTTTTTCCTATCTTTATTACAACTTTCGTTGCATAGAACTTATGATGGCTACTGCCGACATAAATTCTTAAGGAGTCAAACCCAGCGGGGATCGGTGCACTCAGTGTGTAGGTTGCAGGCATCTCACCTTGTTCCACAAGCACGGCTTGTGAATTGTCAGCGATATTGATGTGGCTAGCGTCACTCTTGTTGAGCGATATAGTTTCGATGCCTCTTATTTCAAAAGATATCTGTCCTGGCATTTCATCACCATAGTATATAAACGGACTTGTGCCCGTAAGTTCTACTTGTGGCATGACGATTTCATCCTTTGTGCAACTCGTTACTAATGCAACGATAGAGATAATCAGTAATACATTTGGCGTTTTCATGTTTTAGATTTATTGATGTGAGTAGATTAGTTGTTTCAAATCCTTACTTCCTTGCTTGGGGTAGAGGAGCTGAAATAACTAATCTTTTCAGATCTTAAAATCAATTTTTTCAAAAAACGAGGTACCTATACAGTATAGCATATCGTTGACAAAAAGTCAACTAAAGTGGAAAAAGGTGTGGAAAAATAAGGATATTTTAAAAACAAGATAAATCTTCCAGGCAGGATAAAATGTCAAAATGTGCTTTGTTTTTAGACTCTTACAAGATTACCTAACTCTACCGGCCGCAAAAGTTAGGTAATTTATTAAAAATATGCTAAGGTTGACATGTGAATAAATTAGAGAAAGAACTTGAACTCCAAGACAAACGGAAGAATATCCAAAAGATAATACTCCGCAGTATTTTTGGATTAGGAATGCTTAGCATGGCTGCAGTAGCTCCAAATGTCGTCTCGATAATTAAACTCTTTGAAGGTAAGGATGAGAGAAAGAAAAAATTAAAGTATTCGATCAACCGTTCGCTCTTACGACTAGAAGAGAAAGGGTTGGTTGAAATCATAGAGCTAAAAAACAAAAAGTTTGTCCGATTAACCAAGAAAGGAGAAGCTACTTTGGGATTTTTAGAGAAACATAATTTTAAGTTAAAAAAGCCCAAAAAATGGGATGGGCGTTGGCGAATCGTCACTTTTGATATTAGAGAGCGGCGCAAGAAAACTCGCTTTCTCTTGAGGAAGACTCTGAGAGAAATAGGTTTTGTAAAACTTCAGCAAAGTCTCTGGGTATATCCTTACGATTGTGAAGAATTAATTTCACTCTTGAAAGCTGATTTCAAACTGGGTAAGGAAGTTTTATACATGATAGTAGATAAACTCGAGAATGATTGGTCGCTGCGTTTGGAATTCAAATTACCTAACTCTACTGGCCGCAAAAGTTAGGTAATTTAGAGAGTTGTTCTAAGGTGCTGTTTATTATTTCTAATTTTATTATTTGGTGCTAGAGTATATTTATGTCTAAATTTTATGTAGTGGCGACACCGATAGGCAATATGGAAGATATCACTCTTCGAGCACTTCAAACTCTAAAAGAAGTTGATCTGATTTTGTGTGAAGATACTCGGGAAACTGGCAAGATTTTGGCTAAGTATCAAATCAAAAAACCAACCATGAGCTACCATGCTCAGAGTAAACTTGCCAAAACTGATAAAATTTTCGAGCTCCTGAAGGAGGGTAAAGATTTAGCTTTAGTGTCCGATGCTGGGACTCCTGGAATTTCTGATCCAGGTGCCATGCTAATTTCTAAAATAAAAGGAGAGTTGCCAGAAGTCACCGTCGTACCTATTCCGGGAGCCACAGCTCTCATCACTGCGCTTTCAGCTTCTGGACTACCTACTCATGAGTTTACATTTCTGGGATTTTTACCACATAAGAAAGGGCGAGAAACTTTATTTAAAGAAATTGCAGAATCTAAGAGGACAATGGTTTTTTATGAGTCACCCCACAGAATTTTAAAAACCCTAGAAGCACTAGAAAAGTTTTGTCCTGACAAGAAAGTTTGCCTGGCTCGTGAACTTACTAAAATGTTTGAAGAGATAAAGACTGACAGTGCAAAAAACTTGCTAGACTATCTAACTAAAAATCCAGTTAAACAAAAAGGAGAATTTACTGTATTGGTGTCGTAGACTTCTTGGTAAATCTATTGACGATGCTCTCTGGCATGGATTCAATAAAGAGAGCTATAGATCCAGTCAGTATAGCGATGTCTCGCACAGTAACTTCAGTTATACCAGAAACTACTAGAACCACTATCAAATGAAGCGAAGCAAGTAAGGTTGCAATCCATAAATACGAGTCAATAAGGAGCAAGAATCCTACTATCACATCAAATACTGCTGTTGTTAACATAATTTCTTTGCCACCTATAGGTAGTAAATCATAAGCCCAAGGCTGGATATAACCACCCCAAGCTTCCGGGCTTTGGAAAATCAGAATTCCCACCCAAAGGAATGTTATTGCGAGCCCTAATCGGAGAGTGTGAAAAGATGTGTCTTTCATAATTTCATTATAATAAATTAACTATTAAGATAAGCGACATCAGCCCTATGGTAGAAGCAGACATAAGACACCAAAAGCACCAAGCTTTAATTACTTTCCATTGAAGGTAAGTAAAAAGTACTGACATGAGGAGTCCAACTCCTACTAAGAGGTAGAGTAGAATCTGCCAAAGCAAAGTAGGAGCTATTTCTAAAACCAAAAATGCAGATAGGGTGGCAATAGCAATATAAGCCATAAATCCCAGAAGGTCATTTGGTAGAAAAAATATTTTGTTGTATCTACTGTTGAGTACTTTTTCACATCCTCCACCGATAGGACAAATAGGTTTCTCCAACGCGATTCTTTTACGAATCAAGTACATGGTCTCACTAATACCAATACAAGCGAGAGTGAAAAGTAGAGCGAGACTTGTCATATTTTAGACAAATTCTACTTTTGGCACATAGTTCTTTCGGCGAATACAAAGCCAGAGTATTATTACTAGGATGATGATTATAATAGTTGGGTGTACTGGTGAGAATACTTTTAAAAGATCCCAGGTGTTGATCCAGGTTACACTTATAAATCCGTTTACGGTTTCTATGTTATCGGTGAATAAAACATCTTGCTTTCCAATACTCGCTAGATTAGTGTTGGCGGAGTTAATTTCATTTTGAGTACTTTGATTCAAGTAAGCATAGTTAGAATTTTCTAAGGCTATTTGTTGCTGGATAGAAGTTTCGCTTTTTGCGAGTATGGTTTCTTGTGCCTTTAGATCGTTACTAGGAGTAGCTGCATAGTTTGCTCTAGTAGTAGCTAGATCTCTCTGTGTTTCTTTTAATTGCGCTTGGAGATCGGCTATTTTTTTATTATGAGCGTTAGTCTGAGTTTGTTGTTTTGCCTGTAGTTGAGAAAGTGTATTACTAGCATTGCTTGCACGCTCTTCGATGGATTGTTTTTGATCTAAAAGATTTTGAGAGGTAGTAGTGTGGGTATAGAGTTTCTTATGAGTTAGTGCTTCTACTTCTTCTTTGAAAGTTTCAAAATTTGATTTTGGAATCACGAAAGTTACTTGACTGTACTTGGTGGATTCGTTTAAGTTATCGATTCGTCCTTCTGCTAGTTCTATTTCACTCTTAACATCATGCATTACATCCTCTACTTTTCTAGTTTTAAGATCAGCACGGTAGCCAACTTTCATGAATTCTCGAGTGTCATCTACGCTACTTCGGCCAGTATTTGCAGAGTTATTATAATTTTTACTAGAACCTCCACCACAATCTACTCCGGCTCCAGGGATACACGGTATTTGAACTGAACCTTGCGAGTATCTGTCGCTATTAGTTCCAAAGGTTTGTGTTAGGATTTTAAATCCTGCGTAAGCAAGAAAAGCAACCACGATTAGAACCACAATCCAGATTGTTAATTTTTTGCGAGATACTCTGATAACTTTTCTATTACTAGACTCTGTAGGAACACCTTGGGTATTGTCCATAAAATTAAATACTAACATTTATTACTTATATGGACATATTATACTATAGTAAATTTTCGGGGTCTATGTTGACTTCAAATGCTTTTGGCAGACTTCTAACTTTTTCTAGAACTTCTTTATCGATACGCCCTCCTAGAGATAGAGACGGGAGTGACCATTCTTTGCGGTCGAGTTTAAGGAGAGCGTTCATGGTGTACTTGTCTTTGTGAGTAGCACTATTGCCACCAAATATATCTACTTCTTTGTTTGCAAAAAGTTCCCGTAGATAATTTTTAATTTCAAGAGCTTCATCCTTGGTTCCGGTATGGGTTACTTTGATAAAACGCTCGTAAGGTGGGTAGCCTAGAGTTTTTCTGTCAGAGAGTTCGCTCCTAACATACGAAAGTAGATTTTCATTTTTTATTGCGCGTAGGGCAGGATCGTCAATATTTTTAGAAATTATCATCAACTTCTTTTCAGTTTTAGCCATAAAGAGATATAGTAATTCTATTATTTTTTCGCCCATCAAGAAGTTTGGAATACTCCAGAGAGTGTCAAAGGATGCAATCAATGACACTGGTACCTTTTTGCGTAGGTAAAATAAAGATAATTGAGTGCCTAGGAGAATACCACCCTTTCCTCCTTCAAATTCTTCTACCAAGGCCATAGCTTCCTTGGCATTTTTTACTGAAGTTTTATCTAACTTCCAAATTTTTGTTTTTGGAAAGTGAGCGCGCAATTCTTGTTCAACTGTATCAGTTCCTATACCTAAAGGTAGTAGATTCCAACTACCACAGAGAGCACAACGAGTATCTGGATCTTTCTGTGTTTGGCAACGGTTACAGCTGAAGATTCTTTTTTTACCATCTCGAGAGAGATACAAGACTACGGGAGCGTTGCAAGTGTCACACAGCACGATGTCATTGCAGTCGCGACAAACTGTATAAGTCGCTAGCCCTTTACGAAGAGCAAAGACAAATATATTTTCTTTTTTATCGAGCACTTCCTTGATGCTTTGGATATTACTCTCAGTCAGTAC
>JACCDN010848460.1_pt1 | contig 11828 bp, 23 predicted proteins | sample 7441691 | NCBI WGS metagenome assembly JACCDN01 (sample SAMN15323439, study PRJNA562643) | freshwater metagenome | isolation source: river surface water | place: USA:Blue River Watershed | collected 2017-08-16
CTCCGGTCGGGTCGGTGATCGACACGATCGTGTTGTTGAACGTCGACTTGATGTGGGCGTGACCCACGGCGATGTTCTTCTTGTCCTTACGACGCGGCTTACGGCCTGCGGTCTTCGGTGCTGCCATGATTCAGATCCCTTTCCTGGGGCCGCGACTAGCGGCCGGCCTTCTTCTTGCCGGCGACGGTACGCTTCGGGCCCTTGCGGGTACGTGCGTTGGTCTTGGTGCGCTGACCGTGAACAGGAAGTCCACGACGGTGGCGGATTCCCTGGTACGAGCCGAGCTCGACCTTGCGGCGAATGTCGGCCTGAACCTCACGGCGCAGGTCACCTTCAACCTTGAGGTTGGCGTCAATGTAGTCACGCAACGAAACCAGTTGGTCGTCGGTGAGGTCCTTGACGCGGATGTTCTTGTCGATTGCCGTTTCGGTCAGAATCTGAACCGAGCGGGTACGGCCAACGCCGTAAATGTAGGTAAGTGCGATTTCCACGCGCTTGTCGCGGGGAATATCGACTCCAGCGAGACGTGCCATGAGGCTGCTCCTAGTGAATGAAGAGGTCTGAGCCAGCGTCCGTACCTGAGCCTCTTACTCAGGATGTCCCCCCGAAGGGTTCCGACGCGGCAAATGAATGTATTGAGTTATAGGGGGGGGTGCTTTAGCCCTGGCGCTGCTTGTGGCGAGGGTTCTCGCAGATCACCATGACGTTGCCGTGACGACGAATGACCTTGCACTTGTCGCAAATCGGCTTGACGCTGGGGTTGACCTTCATTGTGTTTCTCCTAGTTCGCTGGCGTCGTGCCCGGGGTTCCGGGCCGTTCCTTCTGTGCGGTTACTTGTAGCGGTAAACGATGCGGCCTCGTGAGAGGTCGTAAGGGCTAAGTTCAACAATCACGCGGTCCTCGGGGAGGATGCGGATGTAGTGCTGACGCATTTTGCCCGAGATGTGTGCGAGTACCTTGTGGCCGTTCGCCAGTTCGACTCGAAACATTGCGTTAGGCAATGCTTCGACGACCGAACCTTCGATCTCGATTACGCCGTCTTTGTTAGCCATGTGTCCGTTCGTTGCTACTTGTTGCCGCACGTCGTGCGGGCGGTGAGAACACGCCACGGGGGCATGACACACCAAAGTACGAGAATACGCGACATTGCGCTGATTCGCAAATGCGAGTTGTATTATCCGATTCCGCGTGCGGTCAACGCAGCGGTAATTCGGCCAGTAACCTCGGCAATTTCGCCGATTCCGTCGACGCTGACGAGAAGTCCGCGGCCGCCATAAACCTCGATGAGCGGAGCGGTTTCGCGCGAGTACACGTCGAGTCGGTTGCGGATGACCGTTTCGTCGGCGTCATCGGAACGGCCGGAATCCTTGGCGCGAAGCAGGATTCGGTTGACGACGACGTCGGGGTCGGCCGTCAGTTCGACGACGACATCCAGCTTTTCGCCCTGGTCGGCGAGAACCTCGTCAAGAGCGCGAACCTGGTCGACCGTCCGCGGGTATCCGTCGAGAAGGAAACCGGGGGTGCAGTCGTCGTGCCCGAGACGGTCAGCGACAAGTGCGTTGGTCAGCGAATCGGGAACGTATTCACCGCGGTCCATGAAACCCTTTGCCTCGACACCGAGCGGGGTTTCATCACGAACGTTGGCGCGGAAGATGTCGCCGGTCGAGATTGCGGGAATACCGTACGCCTCAGCCAGTCGAACGGCCTGCGTACCCTTTCCGGCACCCGGAGGGCCGACCAAGAGCAAACGAACCATTACTGGAGCAAGCCTTCGTAGTGACGCTGCTGCAGCTGCGCATCGATCTGCTTGACGGTCTCAAGACCGACACCGACGATGATGAGGATTGACGTTCCACCGAACGGGAAGTTCTGGTTTGCGCCGATGGTCGCGAGTGCAATGAGCGGGATGAGCGCGACGATGCCGAGGTACAACGCACCGGGCAGAGTCACGCGCGTGAGGACGTAGTCCAAGTACTCGGCGGTCGGACGACCAGCGCGGATACCGGGGATGAATCCGCCGTACTGCTTCATGTTGTCGGCGACCTCAACCGGGTTGAAGGTGATTGCAACATAGAAGTAGGTGAAGCCGACGATGAGGAGGAAGAACAGCACGATGTAGAGCGGCTGGTTTCCGTTCGCGAGGTTGGCGCTGATCCACAGAACCCAATCGGGTGCGGTCTGGCCCGCGACGGGCTGGTTGAACTGTGCGATGAGCGCGGGCAAGTACAGGAGCGACGACGCGAAGATGACGGGGACGACACCGGCCATGTTGACCTTGATCGGAATGTACGTGCTCGAGCCACCGTAGGTACGAGTTCCGACGACGCGCTTTGCGTACTGAACCGGGATGCGTCGCTGCGACTGCTCGACGAAGACGACGGCGGCCATGATGACGATACCGATTGCCAAGACGAGCACGAAGACGTTGAAGCCCTGCGAGCGCTGGATTGCCCAGAGCGAGGTCGGGAAGCCGGCGGCGATCGACGCGAAGATGAGGAGCGACATACCGTTACCGATACCGCGCTCGGTGACCATTTCGCCGAACCACATGATGAGGCCCGTTCCGGCGGTCATCGTGATGACCATGAGAAGAATCGAGTACCACGCGTCGTTGGTGATGAGTTGGCTGCACTCGGGGATACCCGAGGACGAACCGAACAACTGGCCGCTGCGGGCAACCGTGACAAGAGTGGTCGACTGGAGGATTCCGAGTCCGAGCGTGATGTAACGCGTGTACTGCGTCATCTTTGCCTGGCCGGCCTGGCCCTCCTTGTGAAGGGTCTCGAAGCGAGGAATGACAACGCGAAGCAGCTGGGTGATGATCGACGCCGTGATGTACGGCATGATTCCGAGCGCAAAAATGGAGAGCTGAAGAAGCGCGCCACCCGAGAACAAGTTGACGAGTTCGTAAATGCCGTTCGTACCGGCACTTCCCGCAAGACAGGCCTGGACGTTGACGTAGTCGACGAACGGCGCGGGGATAAAGGAGCCGAGGCGGAACAGCACGACGATGAACAGCGTGAAGCCGAGCTTGCGACGCAGGTCGGGGGTGCTGAAAATGCGTCGAATTGCGCTAAACACTGGGCCTCCTGAGTTGTGACCTTCTGGCCACCGTTACTAACAGTAGTAGAAACGGGCCGGGCGAGAGCCCGACCCGTCTCGAAAACTACTTGATCGAACCGCCTGCGGCGACGATCTTCTGTTCGGCCGACTTCGACACCTTGTCCACCGAAACGGTGACCTTGACGGCGATGTCGCCGTTGCCGAGAACCTTGACCTTCTCGTTCTTGCGAACGGCGCCCTTGGCCACGAGGTCAGCGATGGTTACATCGCCACCCTTGGGGTAGAGCTCGGAGATACGGTCGAGGTTGACAACCTGGTACTCCACGCGGAACGGGTTGGTGAACCCGCGCAGCTTGGGGGTACGCATGACGAAGTTGAGGTTTCCACCTTCGAGGCCGGAGCGAACCTGGTAACGAGCCTTCGTTCCCTTGGTTCCACGACCCGCGGTCTTACCCTTGGATCCTTCACCGCGACCAACACGGGTGCGTTCCTTCTTCGAGCCGGGAGCGGGACGGAGGTGGTGCAGCTTGAGCACCTGAACCTTCTCGCCCGATTCCTTCTTGGCGGGAGCCTTTGCAGCCGACTTCGCAGCAGGAGCCTTGGCCGCGGGGGCCTTCTCTTCTGCCTTTTCAGCGGCGGGCTTGGCAGCGGCCTTGGCGGGAGCCTTAGCAGCAGGCGCCTTAGCGGCGGGAGCCTTAGCAGCAGCCGGCTTCGCGGCGGCCTTAGCCGCAGGAGCCTTCGCAGCCGCGGGCTTCGCGGCGGGCTTCTTTTCTTCAGCCATTACTTCACTTCCTCAACAGTGACGAGGTGCGCAACGGTGCGAACGTAACCGCGGTTTGCGGCGTCATCCGGACGGAGAACCGTCTGACCGATGCGCTTCAGTCCGAGGCTGCGCAGCGTGTCACGCTGGTTCTGCTTCTCGCTGATAACGGACTTGATCTGGGTGATCTTGAGCTGGGCCATTATGCGCCTGCCTTTGCAGCGGCCGCGGCGTCAGCCTCGGCACGGATGAGACGCGCGGGGGCGATCTCGTCGAACTCGAGTCCGCGACGGGCAGCAACTGCACGAGGCTCTTCGAGCTGCTTGAGAGCGGCAACCGTTGCGTGGACGATGTTGATGGTGTTCGACGAACCGAGCGACTTGCTCAAGACATCGTGGATACCGGCGCACTCGAGAACGGCGCGGACGGGACCACCAGCGATAACACCGGTACCAGCCGAAGCGGGACGGAGCAAAACAACTCCGGCTGCCGCTTCACCCTGGACGGGGTGCGGGATGGTTGCGCCCGTGCGGGGAACGCGGAAGAAGTTCTTCTTCGCGTCCTCGACGCCCTTCGAGATGGCGAGGGGAACTTCGCGGGCCTTGCCGTAACCGACACCGACCATTCCGTTTCCGTCACCGACGACGACGAGAGCGGTGAAGGCGAAACGACGTCCACCCTTCACAACCTTCGAAACGCGGTTGATCGCGACGACCTTCTCAAGGAAGGGGCTCTTCTCGACCTCGCGACCGCCACGGCCACCATCGCGGCCACCACGGCCACCACGGTTGTCGCCGCCACGTCCGCCACGGGCTCCTCCACGAGGAGCCTGTTCTGCGGTTTCGGTTTCTACTGCTTCAACAGCAGTCGACTCGTCAACAGACACGTTGTTGTCCTTTGTTTCTTCGCTCACAGTGTCAGCCCTGCCTCTCGTGCGCCTTCGGCGACCGCGGCAACGCGACCGGCATAACGGTTTCCACCACGGTCGAAGACAACAGCGGTAACGCCGGCCTTCTTCGCGCGCTCGGCGACCAATTCACCGATCTTCTTGGCCTTGGCGGACTTGTCGTCCTTCGAGGCGCGGAAGTCAGCTTCCATGGTCGATGCCGACGCGATGGTGTGACCCTTGGTGTCGTCGACAACCTGAACGAACAGGTGACGAGCGGAACGGGTTACAACGAGACGGGGACGCGCGTCGGTTCCGTTGATCTTCTTGCGAAGACGGAAGTGGCGGCGCGTACGCTGCTCGGACTTTGAGGTAGTAGCCATGGTTACTTACCAGCCTTTCCGGCCTTACGACGGACGACTTCGCCCTCGTAACGAACACCCTTGCCCTTGTAGGGTTCAGGCTTGCGGAGCTTACGGATGTTTGCAGCAACCTCACCGACGGCCTGCTTCGAGATACCCGAAACGATGACCTTGTTGTTTCCCTCGACGGCGAGCGTGATGCCAGCCGGCGGGTCAACGGTGATGGGGTGCGAGTAGCCGAGCGCAAACTCAATGCCTGCACCCTTCGCGGCAACGCGGTAACCAGTACCGACGATCTCGAGAGCCTTGGTGTACCCGGTGGTCACGCCGACGATGTCGTTGGCGATGAGGGTACGGGTGAGTCCGTGGAGCGAACGCGAAGCGCGCTCGTCGTCGGGACGGGTAACGACGACCTGGTTGTCTTCAATAACAACGTTGATCGGCGATGCGACGTTGACGGTCAGTTCACCCTTGGGGCCCTTGACCGACACGACCGAGTCGGCGACCGAAACGGTGACGCCGCTGGGGATTTCGATAGGAAGACGACCAATACGCGACATGATCGGTTACCACACGTAGGCGAGGACTTCCCCACCCACGCCCTTCTTCTGCGCTTCGCGGTCCGTGAGGAGGCCCGACGAGGTGGACAGGATGGCGACGCCGAGTCCGCCGAGAACGCTGGGGAGCTCGGTCGACTTTGCGTACACGCGAAGACCGGGCTTCGAGACGCGCTTGAGGCCAGAGATGGCCGCCTTGCGCTCGTTGCCGTACTTCAGCGTGATGGTGAGTGCGTTTCCTACGCGAGCGGGCTCAACCTTCCAGTCCGAAACGTAACCTTCGCGCTTGAGGATCTCGGCGATTCCCGCCTTGATCGTGCTCGAGGGCAACGTGACGGCGTCGTGGTGTGCACGCGACGCGTTACGCAGACGGGTCAGCAAGTCTGCGACCGGATCTGTCATTGTCATTGTTGTGTTTTCCTGTTCTCCGCCCGGTTTCTCCACCCGTTACGCGGGTGCAGACCTAGACAGTGGTGGTTTACTGTGCGATGAAGGGGAAGCCGAGTTCGCGGAGGAACGCGCGGCCTTCATCGTCGGTCTTGGCGGTGGTGACGACGGTGATGTCGAAACCACGAACGCGGTCGATCTTGTCCTGGTTGATCTCGTGGAACACTGACTGCTCCTGGAGACCGAAGGTGTAGTTACCGTTTCCGTCGAACTGACGCGGCGAGAGGCCACGGAAGTCACGGATACGGGGAAGAGCGAGCGTCACGAGACGGTCGACGAATTCCCACGCACGGTCGCCACGAAGAGTGACGTGTGCACCAATCGGCATGCCCTCGCGCAGCTTGAACTGTGCGATCGACTTGCGCGCCTTGGTGACGACGGGCTTCTGACCGGTGATCTGCGTGAGGTCGCGAACGGCCCCATCGATAACCTTCGAGTCACGTGCTGCTTCACCGACACCGGTGTTCACAACGACCTTGACGAGGCGAGGGACCTGGTGGGGGTTCGTGTAACCGAACTCCTTGGTCAACGCAGCGACAATGTCGGCACGGTACTTAGCCTTGAGGCGGGGCTGGATTTTGCCAGCCGCGGCAGCTGCAGTAGCGGTCATTAGATCTTTTCACCTGACTTCTTTGCGTAACGAACACGAACCGTCTTCGCTACACCGTTCTTGGTAACGGTTTCGGTACGGAAGCCAACGCGAGTTGCCTTCTTGGTCTTGGGGTCGACGAGCGCGACGTTCGACACGTGGATCGGCGACTCAACGGTCTCGATGCCACCGGTGGTCGTACCGCGAGCGGTCTGACCAGCCTTGACGTGCTTGGTCACCATGTTGATGCCCTGAACGAGTACGCGGTTCGACTCAACGAGGACTTCGAGGACCTCGCCGGTCTTGCCCTTGTACTGGCGCTTGCCGCTGATAACGATGACAGTGTCACCCTTTTTGATGTTCTGCATGGAACTAAATCACCTCCGGTGCGAGCGAAACGATCTTCATGAACTTCTTGTCACGGAGTTCGCGACCGACGGGGCCGAAGATACGCGTACCGCGCGGCTCGCCTTCCTTGTTCTTGATGAGGACCGCTGCGTTTTCGTCGAACTTGATGTACGAGCCATCTGCGCGACGAACTTCTTTGACGGTGCGAACGATGACGGCCTTGACGACCTCACCCTTCTTGACGTTTCCGCCGGGGATAGCGTCCTTGACGGTTGCGACGATGATGTCACCAAGGCTCGCGTAACGGCGAGTTGAGCCGCCGAGCACACGAATGGTGAGCAGCTCCTTGGCGCCGGTGTTGTCGGCAACCTTAAGTCGGGATTCCTGTTGAAGCATGTTGTTCTCCTAGTACGAGAGGCGAATTACTTCGCCTTCTCCACGATCTCGACGAGTCGCCAGTTCTTCGTGGCCGACAGCGGACGGGTCTCGGCGATGATGACGAGGTCACCAATGCCGGCCGAGTTGGTTTCGTCGTGGGCCTTGACCTTCGACGAGCGGCTCATGACCTTGCCGTAAAGCGGGTGCTTGACACGGGTCTCGATCACGACGGTGATGGTCTTGTCCATCTTGTCGCTGACAACCAAACCACGACGGGTCTTACGGTAGTTGCGTGCTTCGGTCGAAGCTTCGACCTTCTTCTCTGCAGCCATTACTTGGTCTCCTCAACGGTCTCAGCGGTCTCTTCGCTTGCCTTGGCCTTCGAGGCGGCCTTCGCGGGCTTTGCCGGTGCAACGGGGACCGTGCGCAGGCCGAGCTCGCGCTCGCGAATGATGGTGTAGATGCGGGCGATGTCGCGCTTGACGGCGCGGACACGTCCGTGGCTTTCCAGCTGTCCGGTGGCCGACTGGAAACGAAGGTTGAAGAGTTCTTCCTTCGCCTTCTTCAGTTCGTCAACCAGGCGCTCGTTCTCGAACGTGTCGAGATCAGCGGGCTGAAGTGTCTTGGTTCCGAGCGCCATTATGCGTCTCCCTCTTCACGCTTGATGATGCGCGCCTTGAGCGGCAACTTGTGGATAGCACGGGTCATTGCTTCGCGAGCGAGTTCCTCGGAAACACCGGCGACCTCGAAGAGGACGCGGCCCGGCTTGACGTTGGCAACCCACCACTCCGGCGAACCCTTACCGGAACCCATTCGGGTTTCTGCAGGCTTCTTGGTCAGCGGACGGTCGGGGTAGATGTTGATCCACACCTTTCCACCACGCTTGATGTGACGGGTCATGGCGATACGAGCGGACTCGATCTGACGGTTGGTGACGTATGCAGGCGTGATGGCCTGAATACCGAACTCACCGAACGACACCTTGGTTCCACCGGTAGCCGCACCCGAACGCTTCGGGTGGTGCTGCTTGCGGTGCTTGACCTTACGGGGAATCAGCATGATTTACGCCTCAGTTCCTGCGTTGGCGGCCGGAGCTGCAACTTCTGCACGAGGTGCAGTGTTGCGGCGAGGTCCGCGGTTTCCGTCGCGTCCGCCACGGGCAGCCTTCTGGGCAGCCTGTTCGATCGCGAGTTCCTTGTTGGTGATGTCGCCCTTGTAGATCCAGACCTTGACACCGATGCGACCGAAGGTCGTACGAGCCTCGTAGAAGCCGTAATCGATGTTGGCGCGGAGCGTGTGGAGAGGAACTCGACCTTCACGGTAGAACTCCGAACGCGACATTTCAGCACCACCGAGACGACCCGACACCTGGATGCGAACACCCTTGGCACCGGCACGCTGGGCGCCCTGGAGGCCCTTGCGCATCGCGCGGCGGAAAGCCACACGAGCCGAAAGCTGCTCGGCGATTCCCTGAGCGACGAGCTGAGCGTCTGCCTCGGGGTTGAGCGCTTCGATGACGTTGATGATGACGACCTTGCCGGTCAGCTCACGAGCGTCGTCGCGAAGCTTGTCGAGTCCGGTTCCCTGGCGGCCGATGGCCACACCGGGACGGGCGACGTGAACGTCAACGACAACGCGGTCGCGCGTACGGCGGATGACCATGTGCGAGACACCGGCGCGGTCGAGCTTCTCCTGGAGGAAGCGACGAAGCGTGACGTCTTCGGCAACGTAGTCGGCGTAACGCTCACCGGGCTTGTTGCTGTCCGAGAACCACTGCGAACGGTGGTCGGTCGTGATTCCGAGGCGGAATCCGTAGGGGTGTACTTTCTGACCCATTACTTCTTACCTGCCTTCGAGGTCGGGGCTTCCGGCGTGCTGAGCACGACGGTGATGTGGCTCGTGCGCTTGAGGATCTGGAAAGCGCGACCCTGTGCACGGGGCTGGAAACGCTTCATCGTGGGACCTTCGTCTACGAAGATCTTGTCGATGACGAGTTCCGACTCGTTGAGGGGCAAGTTTTCCTTGTCAGCGGTGACGCGAGCATTCGCGACAGCCGACGCAACGAGCTTGCGGACGGGCTCCGAGGCACCCTGCGGCGCGAACTTGAGGATCGCAAGAGCTTCCTCAACGTGCTTGCCACGGACCATCTCGATAACACGACGGGCCTTCTGCGGGGTCACGCGGATCCCCTTGAGCTTGGCGATGGATTCAACCATGATGTTCCCTCCTCGCCTTAGCGGCGACGGCCCTTCTTGTCGTCCTTCACGTGTGAACGGAAGGTGCGGGTGGGCGCGAACTCGCCGAGCTTGTGACCGACCATCGTCTCGGTGACGAACACCGGGACGTGCTTGCGGCCGTCGTGAACGGCGATCGTGTGTCCGAGCATGGCGGGGACGATCATCGATCGACGCGACCAGGTGCGGATAACGTTCTTGGTGCCAACTTCGTTCTGAGCCACGACCTTGCGGTACAGGTGGTCGTCGACGAAGGGACCCTTCTTGAGACTACGAGGCATTCCAGGCTCCTACTAACGCTTCTTGCCGGCGTTGCGGCGACGGACGATGAGCTTGCTGCTCTCTTTGTTGGCCTTGCGGGTGCGGCCTTCGGCCTGACCCCACGGGCTAACGGGGTGACGACCACCAGAGGTCTTACCCTCACCACCACCGTGCGGGTGGTCGACCGGGTTCATGGCGACACCACGGACGGTCGGGCGAACACCCTTCCAGCGCATGCGGCCAGCCTTACCCCAGTTGATGTTCGACTGTTCGGCGTTTCCGACCTCACCGACGGTTGCGCGGCAGCGCGCGTCGACGTTGCGGATTTCACCCGAGGGCAAACGAAGCTGTGCGTAGGGGCCGTCCTTAGCAACGAGACGAACCGATGCGCCAGCCGAACGTGCCATCTTCGCTCCACCACCGGGACGGAGTTCGATCGCGTGGATCACGGTTCCGACCGGGATGTTACGGAGAGGCAAGTTGTTGCCGGGCTTGATGTCAGCCGAGGGACCCGATTCAACGATGTCACCCTGGTTGAGCTTGTTGGGGGCGATGATGTAACGCTTGGTTCCATCCACGTAGTGGAGGAGAGCGATACGCGCGGTGCGGTTGGGGTCGTACTCGATGTGAGCGACCTTGGCGTTCACGCCATCCTTGTCGTTGCGACGGAAGTCGATGATGCGGTACTGGCGCTTGTGGCCTCCACCGATGTGGCGGGTCGTGATACGACCTGCGTTGTTACGACCACCGGTCTTGGGAAGCGGACGGAGGAGCGACTTCTCAGGCGTCGATCGCGTGATCTCGGCGAAGTCAGCTACCGACGAGCCGCGACGGCCGGGGGTAGTGGGCTTGTACTTACGAATAGCCATTGTTCTTCTGTCCTATTCCCTATCCGACAGCCGTGAAGATGTCGATGGTGCCCGACTTCAGCGTGACGATGGCGCGCTTGGTGTCCTTGCGCTTTCCCATGCCAAACTTCGTGCGACGGGTCTTACCCTGGCGGTTGAGGGTGTTGACCGACGCAACCTTGACGTTGAAGATCTTTTCGATAGCGAGCTTGATCTCGGTCTTGTTGGCGTCGGGAGCAACAACGAAGGTGTACTTGCCCTCGTCGATGAGTCCGTAGGACTTCTCGCTCACGACCGGCGAGACGATGATGTCACGCGGGTCCTTGTTCAGGGCTGCTGCGAGGACGCTCATGCGGACACCTCTTTCGTGGTCTTGGTGGCGACGAACGCTTCGTAAGCGCCCTGCGTGAAGACGACATCGTCAGCGTGGAGCACGTCATACGCGTTGAGCTGGCCAACGGTGATGGTGTGAACGCCGATGACGTTGCGCACGCTCTTGATCGCGACGTTCTCGTCACGCTCGACAACAACGAGGACGCGGGGTCCGGTCGTCATGTCGGCGAGGAGCTTCGAGGCAACCTTGGTCGACGGAGCGTCGATGCCGGCGAACGCCGACGTGACGTGAACGCGGTCCGCGCGAGCGCGATCCGAGAGGGCTCCGTTGAGTGCGGCGGCAATCATCTTCTTGGGGGTGCGCTGCGAGTAGTCACGCGGGGTCGGGCCGTGAACGACTCCACCACCGCGGTGCTCGGGTGCACGAACGGAACCCTGACGCGCGCGACCGGTTCCCTTCTGCTTGAACGGCTTGCGACCAGCGCCGGAAACTTCTCCACGGTTCTTGGTCTTGTGCGTGCCCTGACGAGCAGCTGCGAGCTGCGCGACGACAACCTGGTGAATGAGGTGGACGTTGACATCCGCTGCGAAAACCGCGGCGGGAAGTTCAACGGCACCGGTCTTCTTACCGGCTGCGTCAACGATGGATACCTGCGACATGGTCTTTAGGCTCCCTTCACTGCGTTGCGAACGAAGACGAGGCGACCGGCAGCACCGGGGACCGCGCCCTTGATGAGGAGGAGACCGCGCTCGGCGTCAAC
>JACCDN010481699.1_pt1 | contig 11827 bp, 13 predicted proteins | sample 7441691 | NCBI WGS metagenome assembly JACCDN01 (sample SAMN15323439, study PRJNA562643) | freshwater metagenome | isolation source: river surface water | place: USA:Blue River Watershed | collected 2017-08-16
ATGCAGAAACTTCTTCTAGCATTTCTCCACTTACATTAAATGTAGTGGTATACACTTCCATTCTTCTAGCATCAATTAAAGGTCGATATATTACATCTTTATTACCATTCATGAACTTTGCTTGTTCGTAAATTGTACGTAAACTCTGACAAGAAATTAATGGAATATTCAAGGCATAGCACAAACCTTTAGCTGTAGATACTCCAATTCTTAATCCAGTATAAGAGCCTGGTCCTTTACCAACTGCAATTGCATTAAGATCAGATAATAACTTACCCGAATCTTTCATCACTTGATCGATAAAGAGCGTAATTGCACTTGCGTGAATGTTAATTTCTTGCTTTTCAATACAAGCTAATAACTGATCTCCCTCACTGAGGGCCACAGAGCAATTTATACTTGAAGTTTCAATATGGAGAATTAACGCCATTATAATGCAATTAACATTTTAGAAATCACCACAAGTAAAAATATAATTAAGATAATTCTTATTTGTGTTGGTTTTAATTTGTTTGAAATGCTAACCCCAATTGGAGATGCAATTAAACTGCCAAGTGCTACTGGTAATGCTAATGAGAATACTAATAACGATCCATGCGAAGAACTTGCAGTGCTAGCCATTCCGTTATAAATCGATGTAAACATAGCCATAATACTTATAACGCCTAATGATATTGAGGTAGCCTTTTTAATAGGCATTTTAATTACATCGGTTAATATCGGTACAATAATTACTCCACCTCCTATACCTGAGAATGCAGCAATTGTGCCTGATATCAAACCTGTAATACTTAGCGCGTAAAGAGTAGGTTTTGTATGTTCTACTGATTCAGTTTTCTTTCGTTGAGTAAATAATCGAACGGCAATAAGTACTAATAAAATGATAAATACAACACTAAATTTTTCTTTAGTGTACCAACTCCCTTGACTAATAATATATGAAAATGCTATAGAACTTACAGATGCAGCTAAACCTGTAGTTATCATTTCGCTTGGGAAAAAGTTTTTGTTTTTCCATTGCTTGTAACTACCACTTAATCCTGCGAAAAGTATTGCAAACATTGAATTTGCAATGATTGATGGAACAATTAAATCATCAGGAACACCCAGTTTATGTAAGAAATAATCAAAAATTAAAACATATATGATTCCTCCGCCTATACCTAGTAAACCAGCTAATAATCCTCCCAATCCTCCTAATAATACGAGAATGATAATATTTATAATTGACTCCATTCTATTGTGCTTAACGCTTAGTTTTTGCTAAGGTCTTTGTTTTTTAAAGTGTTTGAATATAATTCTTTATTGTTTAATACTTCAATTGCTTTTTTTACTTCAATATCATTTTTTAATGATTGTTGAATTCTACCTTTTTGGAAATAAAAACGAGCAGCAATTTCCTCTTCTAGAATTTCTTTAATTTCAGGTTTAAATTTAATTAAATCGGCATTTTTATCATGAAGTAATTTAGTCTTCAATAAATCTAAATCAGCTTTAATAGCATCGTAATATTTTTCTCTTACGGCAGCCTCTTTATAATCGTCGAGTAACTTTTCAGATTTTGTTTGATAGTCAAAATCTCTTGATTTTACATAACTAACGAAATCATTATAATCAGCATCGCTTAAACTAAAACTTGCCAAAGTAGGCTTGTTTTTTTGTTTACCTACATATTGATTAACAAAATCAAAGATGATATTTTTAGTAAGTAAACTTTGAGTAATTACAGAATAACTAGGTAAGTCTGTTTTGAAATCTGGAGCAACACCACCACCATCATATACCTTTCTACCGGCTTTCGTTTTAAATTCTTTGATTAAAGAATCTGGAACTTTTCCAACAGAACCATCCTCATTTCTATTTGAATAATCTAATGCTTGAATACATCTACCACTTGGGATATAATATTTTGCAGTAGTAATTTTTAATTGAGCATTATAGGTGAGCGGGCGAGTAGTTTGCACCAAACCTTTCCCAAAAGTTCGTTGTCCGACAATAATACCTCGATCTAAATCTTGTACAACACCCGAAACTATTTCCGAAGCAGAAGCTGAACTACTGCTCGTTAAAATCGCTAGTGGAATAGAAGCATCTATAGGATCGTTAATGGTTAAATATTTTTTATTAGAATCTTTGTTTTTACCTCGTGTATCTACCGCTAGTTCACCTTTATTTACAAATATATTTGCGATATCTACAGCTTCGTGTAATAATCCACCTGGGTTACCTCTTAGATCTAAAATTACAGAAGTGAGGTTTGGATTTTTCTTTAGCTCTGATAATGCTTTCTTAACTTCTTTACCAGCATTTTGAGTGAATCCTTTTAATTGAATAATACCTGTATGTTCATCAATCATCCCATAATAAGGAACATTCTCTATTTGAATTTCTTCTCTTTTCAAAACCACTTTAAAGGGTTTCTCTTGCCCATCTCTTTTGACAAGCATAGATAATTCAGTTCCAGCAGACCCCTTTAGGAATTTACTTACTTCGTTGTTGCTTTTGCCAAACATACTTTTGCCATCTATTTCTAGCAAAACATCGCCAGGGAGTAAACCTGCCTTTTGAGCGGGGTAGCCTTCATAAGTCTCTCTAACCACTATGTATTTGTCGCGTTGGAAAATAGTTGCTCCTACGCCACCATATTGGCCTGTAGTCATAAAACGATAGTCCTCTACTTCCGATTCTGAAATAAAATTAGTGTAAGGGTCTAAAGATTCCACCATTGCTTCAATACCTGTTCGCATAAGCTTTGCAGCATCGACATCGTCTACATAGTTGGAATTGATTTCTTTATAAGTAGTGGTGAAAATTTCTAGGTTTTTTGATATTTCAAAATAACTGTCGACAAATGCTAAAGAAGCAACAGAGGCAACAATAGCGACAAATGTGATGCGTAATTTTTTTGATTTCAACATATTGTATTATACTAAAGGATCATGGCCACTTCCTCCCCAAGGGTGGCAACGTGAAATTCTTTTTAAAGCCATCCATCCACCTTTCCAAGCCCCATATTTTTTAATGGCTTGCATCCCATACTCCGAGCATGTTGGGGTATAACGACACGCATTGGGTAGAATAGGGGATATTATAAGTTGATAAATTCTTATTAATAAAGTGAATAGAAATGAAAACATTCTTTATAGCTTATTAACTAAACGTTCCAACGCTAAATTAAGTTTTTTTCTGATGTTTATTGTTGTATTTATTTCGTTACCGGTATAAATAATGAGGATGTGCAGACTAATGTTTTTTTCAACTAATTGAGGATAAAGGAAATCCTCTTTAGAATGCCGGTAAACTTCTTTAATACGTCTTTTGATTTTATTTCGATCTACAGCTCGTTTGAATTTACGTTTAGGAACGCTAATAACGATTTGTACAGGAACTTCCTGTATAGGTTGTATGCTGTAAATGATTCGGAAAGGATAAAATGAAAAAGAAGAACCTTGGCTATAAAGCTGTTCTATAAGCTTTATACTGCACAAGCGTTCTTCTTTTCTGAAGTAATATTTTTTCATCGGGTTTCCGTATGATTATGGAATTTTTGAATTGGCCCACAATCAAAAACTTCCACCGGAAGATTAGCGTTTATGTTGCTTTTCGCTAGAAACTGATAATTTCTTTCTGCCTTTAGCTCTTCTTGAAGCTAACACACGACGACCGTTTGCAGTAGACATTCTCTCTCTGAATCCGTGTTTATTTCTTCTTTTTCTTTGCGATGGTTGGAATGTACGTTTCATTTCTTTTTATTTCTTAAAACAAGGTTGCAAATATAAGGAAGCTACCTTTAGATTGCAATTTTTATTTCAAATATCAGAATTTATATGTTACCCCTAAAGAGAAAACCTGCTTAAATTGCGTTCTAGGCTTGTTTTCGGTAATAAATACTCCTGGAGTTTGTTCCACATTTTTTGCAATTAAGATGTCCTGATCGTATAATAAGTTCGTAGTTAGCGACACATTTAGCAATTTGGTGACTTGAAATGCGAAGATATTCTCCCAATTGATGTCTACCGCTTGTACATTTTTGAAGTTGCTAAATAGATCTAATCTCGACTTCATTTGAATGTTGTTCTTGAAAATACGCTCGTATTTTATGGATGCCAAGGAACCAAACTCTAATCTAACTTTTTTGCCTGTATCAACACCGTATGCTCCATTATTCGATAATTGATCGTCTAAAACAGTAGTAACCTTGCCTGTAACAGGAGCAAAATAAATACTTAAGCCGTTGTACGGTCTGTAGTCTAAACCGGCAGATAGGGTTGTAAATGATGGTGCTAAGAAGTTTGATACATAAACCACACTGGTATCTGTATAATTGAAACCTTGTGCAAATTGCGACCTAAAGTTGAATAATACCGAATAATTGAGTTTATCGTTTATTTTACGACCGTATTTACTGTTCAATTCTATTTTGTCTTCACTCTTACGATAATCGCCTCCATCAATTTTTTGTAGTCCAAATCCTAAGTCTAAGTTGTTCTCCCAGTTACTTTGCGCAACTTTTCTGTTCGCATATAAACTGATTAAAGATGTTACGTTAACGTTACTGATACCTCCTGCAGCCCAATTGGTAAATGAAGATTGGCTGACACCCAAAGCCGATAAGCCCCCTCTTTTCCAAACACTAGTGTCGCTTTGCGCCGATGCCGTGGAGATTAGTAAAATAAAAAATGGTAATAGTATGTATTTTGGTTTCATGATGTTAGTTTTTAGTAGCTAGAAAATAATAGCTAGTAGGCTAGTAGCTAGTATTTAGTAGCTAGTAAGTATTTAATTTTATTGATGAGACATGAACTATGGTAAGTCCACTAAATTTTCATCGCGTTTCATTCTATTCAATAGTTTTACAACTAGGAATATCGTAAAAGCTATGATGGCGAATTGAATAAGTGTTTGAATAAAACTGCCGTACTTAATGGTTACGACATCGCCCAAGTGAAGTTGAAGATCTTTGAATTCAACTTTACCAATTAGGTATCCGATAGGTGGCATAATGATGTCGTTGACGATAGAATCTACTACCTTTTGAAAGGCAGCGCCAATAACAACTCCAATAGCTAATTCGACTGCATTTCCTCGAGAAACGAAGGTCTTAAATTCTGATAATATTCCCATGATTTAGTTTGTAAGTGAAACTAAATATAATGGGAATATTTTTATATATCAAAAAAAGTCTATGGTAATAATCTTCCGTACATACGAGGGAAAGGAATCGTTTCGCGTACGTGTGGTAATTTACAAACCCAAGCTACTAATCGTTCTAATCCTAAACCGAAACCAGCATGTGGCACACTACCATAACGACGTAAATCTAAGTACCATTCGAAAGCTTCCATTGGTAATTCGTGTTCGTTTATTTTAGCGATTAATTGGTCTTTATCCGTTTCACGTTCTCCACCACCTACAATTTCACCATAACCCTCTGGAGCTAATACGTCCACACCTTTGGCAAATCTGTCGTCGCTAGCACGTTTTAAGTAAAATGCCTTTACTTCATGTGGCCAGTTGTAAACCATTATTGGTGTTTCAAATAATCGAGTAAGTACTGTTTCATCAGATCCACCGAAATCTTCACCGTATTTGAATGTTCTTGCAGATTCTAACCATTGAGGGATGTTGCGCGAATCTTCTTCACAATCTTTTAATTCATCTCTCAACTGAGAAATTTTAGAAACGTTGAAGTTTATCTCGCCTTTCTTCATTCCTGGAGTAGCAATTTTCTCTTCACGCTCTTTAATTTCAGCCTCTATTTCATTAATTCTGTTTTGAACTTTTTCTAAGTCAGACTCTAATGTTTTAATAGAGTTTTTCCCATTCACATCTTGTTCACCTTTGATAATACGAACTGCTTCGTCATATGGTAATCGAGGGAATTTCGTTACTATATTCTTTAATATCGTAGTATCTCTTTCTATAATGGCTAATTCTTCTTCACAGTTTTTCAGTACATCCGAAACAACGTAGCGTAAGAAATTTTCAATTAAGTCCATGTTCATATCTAAATCATAGAATGCCATTTCTGGTTCTATCATCCAAAATTCAGATAAATGACGACGAGTTTTAGACTTTTCAGCACGGAATGTTGGTCCGAATGTATAAATCTTACCCATGGCCATAGCCATAGCTTCGCCGTATAATTGTCCAGACTGCGATAAATATGCAGGAGCGTCGTAGAAATCTGTTTCGAATAAATTCGTAGTGCCTTCACAAGCATTACCAGTGAAAATAGGAGCATCCATTTGCACGAAATCATTTTCTTGGAAGAATTTATGAATGGCAAATGAAATGGTATTACGAATTTTCATAATTGCCCATTGTCTGCGAGAACGTAACCATAAATGGCGGTTGTCCATTAAGAATTCTATGCCATGTGGCTTATTCGAAATAGGGTACTCTTCTGCTACTTGATATACTGAAATATCAGTCACTTGTAACTCATAACCACCAACTTGACGTTCGTCTTTATGAACCACTCCGGTTAGTTTAACTGAACTTTCTTGACTTAATTTATCTGCTATTTGAAATAAGTTTTTATCAATGGATTCTTCTGTAACTACACATTGACATAAACCAGTACCATCACGCAAGATGATAAATACTAGTCCCTTTCCCGTGCGTTTATTTGATACCCAACCACTTAGGCTGACCGTCTTACCTTCTTCGTTTTTTAAATCTTTAATATATGTCATATGAATATCATTTGTCCATTTCTGGAAATGCAAAAATAGTGATTTTTCTTTTTTTTTATCGTATTTTCGAGCGAATTAAAAGTATGCTAAAGCAGAGTTTACAACAGAAATTACTACAAAAGTTATCGCCTCAGCAAATTCAATTTATAAAATTGCTGCAGATACCTACTGTTATGCTCGATTCTAGGATCAAAGAGGAACTAGAAGAAAACCCAGCTCTTGAAGATGGAAGCTTATCTACAGCCGAAGAAATTCCTGAATATTCTTTAGACGATGATCATTCGAACGATACAAAAGACGAACAGAATGATACCCCTGATGAATTTAATATAGATGATTACTTGCAGGATGATGACCAAGATGATGGTTATAAGATGATGAGTGATAATGATTCGGACGATGAGGACAAAAAAGAAATGCCTATTGCCGTTTCATCATCTTTTCATGAAATGCTACAAGTTCAATTAAGCCTATGTGTAATGGGCGATCATGAATTTATGGTTGCACAGCAAATTTTAGGTAGTTTAGATGATGATGGTTATTTGCGTAGACCTATTTCTGCTTTAGTAGATGATTTAGCGTTTTCTCAAAATATATTTACCACAGAAGCAGAAATAGAACACTTGCTCGAAATAATCCAAACATTCGATCCTGAAGGGGTTGGAGCACGTGATTTACAAGAGTGTTTATTACTTCAATTAAAAAGAAAAAATCAGAATTCCCCAAGTGTAAAATTGGCAATTATTATTGTACGCGATTATCTTGAAGAATTTACCAAAAAGCATTATGATAAACTTGAACGTAGTTTAGGTATTAGTAATGATGACTTGAAATATGCTATTAACGAAATCCTAAAATTAAATCCTAAACCAGGAAATTCTTTTGCCGATAATTCTAAACAATTACAAGTAATTCCAGATTTTATTATCAATAAAAACGATCAGTATTTAATTCTTACCCTGAATTCTAAAAACGCTCCTGAATTAAGAGTGAGCAGGTCGTATCAAGAAATGTTTCAAACCTATGATAAGGCTGTGCAGAAGGATAAGAAAATGAAAGAAGCTGTTCAGTTTGTGAAACAAAAATTAGATTCTGCAAAATGGTTTATTGATGCCATTAAACAACGTCAGCAAACATTGATTAAAACAATGAATGCGATAATGAATTTTCAATATGATTATTTCTTAACTGGCGATGAACGTAAACTTCGTCCGATGATATTAAAAGATATTGCAGACCAAGTGCAAATGGATATATCTACTGTTTCTCGAGTAGCAAATAGTAAGTATGTTCAAACGGAATTCGGTACATTTTTATTGAAATCTTTTTTCTCTGAGGGTATTCAAACCGAAAGTGGAGAAGAAGTTTCTAATAGAGAAGTAAAGAAAATATTAGAAGAATGCATCGGCAGAGAAGATAAAAAACATCCTTTAGCGGATGAAAAATTAGCAGAAATTCTGAAAGAAAATGGATATAACATTGCCCGCAGAACAGTAGCTAAATATAGAGAGCAACTTAATATTCCTGTTGCACGTTTACGTAAAGAATTATAATGAAATCGGTTACGATTATTGGATATGGATGGCTTGGAAAGGCTTGTGCCGCTTATTTACTTGAGCATAATTATGAGCTGAAAATTACCAAAAGAAACATTGATAATTCAGATCTACCTTATCCTGTTTTCGCTTGGGAATTAGGTAATGAATTTCCTCCTGAAGCTGCATCAAACATTGTAATTATCTCTATCGCAGAATCGGAAAATAATTACGAAAATTATCATAAACTCTATAGGGATTTAGAAAAGCTTGGTGTAAAAAAAGTGATTTTTATTTCCTCAACTTCAATATATACTACTGCGGTAGGGGAAGTGGATGAAACTTTTGATATTTCAACGGTGAATACTTCAGTTGCATTAAAAGAAAAAACTTTACAATCGACTTCACTTAATACAATAATACTTCGCTTATCGGGATTAGTTGGTCCGGGAAGGAATCCAGCTCGATTTTTAGCCGGTAAAACCAATGTTGCCAATCCAACTAATAAAATAAATTTAGTGCATCAATTCGATGTTATTCGAATTATAGAGCAATGTATTTTGCTAGATGTAAATGGAATATTTAATGTTTGTTCCTCCAATCATCCAACAAGAAAAGAGTTCTATACTAAAGTATGTTTACACGAAAACCTTAATCCTCCGGTCTTTGCAACAGATACAGAACCTGTACGATGGGTAAGTAATGAAAAGTCGAAATATGACTTAAACTTTGAATATAAGTATGATGATTTACTGTTGTATTATTTAAGATCAGACGATAAAGCTTGATGAATAAAAGCAAACAAGTCGGTTATAGAAGATTCTAGCTTCATCATTTTCTCATTAAACACAGTAGCATCTACATTCGTTTTAGAATAATGCTCTAAGTCTTTCATTAATTCAGAAATACTTGTAAAGCCTAATGTAGCTAAACTGGATTTTAATTTATGTGCAAGCTTACCAGCTGCGTCAAAATTGCCTTCAGCAGTTAAACGCTTCATTTCATTGAAATCTACCGTGCCCAATTCTAGAGTCATTTCTAATAAGGTTTTCGCCATGCCTCTGTCGTTGTCGACAATACTTAGTACTTTGTTAATATCAAAATTGGACATTATATTGTGTTCTTTAATGCACTAAAGATATAAAATATGAATCAAATAACCTTTCCAGACTTTGAAAAAGTTGCAATACATGTTGGAACGATAATTTCTGTAAATGAGTTCGATAAGGCTATAAAACCAGCATTTCAGCTAAAAATTGACTTTGGACCATTAGGAATAAAGAATTCTAGCGCTCAACTAACTAAGCTATATAAAATAGATCAGCTTATGGGAAAACAGGTATTAGCGGTGTTAAATTTTCCGCCAAAACAAATTGCCAATTTCATGTCGGAATGCTTAGTATTAGGAGTGTATGCCAATGGTACAGAAGATGTGGTATTGATACAACCCGAACAAAAGGTAGAGAATGGAACTAGGGTAGGTTAAATATTTGATTTTCAATTCGTATTTTTATGTTATGAAGCACCTCTTCCTATTTATTTTTGTCATACTAATCAGTAAATGTTCATTCTCTCAAGGTACACAAGTTGGTAATTTGTCGATTAATGAATATTCGACAGAAAGTTATTCAAGTAAAGGTGATGCAAAGATTTTGTGTGTAGACAATAACTTTGTGGGCAATACAGCTGCTGCAATTTATCCTAAAAAATATATTCCATCTTTTTCACAACACAAATGTGGAGATATGTGGGTATTTAATTCAAATTTAACTTGGGGTAATCCTTTCAATTGGCAAGTGAATATACTTGGCACTATTTATCCATTTCAATTAAAAAACATAAACTTTACTCACTCTACTATTATTGTTGGATTGTTTTCAGATTCTATAAGTGTACATGGCAACACCTATTATGCTTTGGATAGTAATAAAACTTCATCGTTTATTTTGAGTTTAAAAGGAGAGTCGGGAGAATTTAATTGGATTACCATTATACAAGATTCGATTTACAGCAGCATGGCAACAAGTGTAACCGAGTTAAGTTCTGGAAATTTATTAGTGAGCACGTTATATCATGACATAGAATCTAGCATTATAAAAATCAATGCTAAAAACGGAAATATAATTTCCACAAAATATTTCCCAAATGTTAGAACCATTTCTAGTATTGAAGAGCTAAATGATATCGTGTACGTTGCAGGAAGTGCGAGTGATTTTGCAAACATAGATTCTTTTACTGTTCGTACAAATATGAATACTGGTTATGCTAATTTCATGTTTAAAGCGGATACAAGTTTAACTCTTAATTTCTTGGCATGCGAACCCTATATTACATTCGATTTTACAAGTCATTTAGAGGCTAGATCTAGCAATATAATTTGGGCATTTTACAAGCAAAATAATTCGCAAGTATTAACCCAGAGTTTTAATTTATATCGAGAAATAGACACCTTAATTGAAAGGCTTAGTTTGCCTACTAATTTCAATTTTTCTGAATACGACAATCGCTTGATTATTCCAACAGATATGAGTGGATATTTATTGTTTAAACGGGATGGTTTAGATTTTAACCTGTATCATTTAAACTTTGGTAGCACTTCTTATTATGAAAAAATAACAACAGGCACAACTGTTGAATTGTATGATGTTTCAACAGATTTTTTAGAAACAGTTGTATCGGGTAGTTTTAATTCAGATACCTTATTTTTACTTGACCATCAGTTACGAAATCCATATTATTCCGCTAATCAAACCTGCGATTTTATGAGTTTTTACCATGAAATTTATGGAGGAATTGAAGGTGAAAATAAGTTGAAGTTAAAAACGTATCCTAATCCCGCAACCGAAGAAATAAATATTGCAGCTGATGATGTACAATATGTAACTGTGATAAATGCACAAGGTCAATTGATGAATACCTATTATTCAACGAATAAAATTGATATTCATCAATTGCCTAGTGGAATGTATTTAATGAAAGGATATACTAGCGAAAATTACTTTTCAATTAAATTTATTAAAAAGTAGCAGGAACAATTATTTCCTTGCCATCTCTTTTAATTTTCAGTTGAACGGTTTGCCCTTTGCTAAACATGCTAAGCCCTTTCATATAGTCTTGAATATTTTCGATTTTCAAATCGTCCATCATGGTAATTACATCACCTTGTTTTAAGCCAGCTTTTTGTGCAGCTTTACCTTCGCTAACACCATCTAATCTTAAGCCAAGTCCATCAAAAGCATAATCTGGAATTACCCCAAGAGTTACTTTAAAGCTAGTAGAAGATGAAGAAGCATTATTGTTTTTAGTAGGAGTGAAGCCAATATTTTCTTCTTTATCTAAATCGTTCATCAATTCTACAATAAAATTTAAAACGTATGCTTCACCTTTGTTATTGATTTTATGAGCATCATCGCTAGGCTTGTGGTAATCGGTATGAGTACCTGTATAGAAATGTAATACAGGAATATTTTTTAAATAAAATGAAGCATGATCTGATGGGCCCATTCCAGCGCTATCTGCTTTGTATTTAATAATATTGTTTGATCTTCTATTTAATGCTGGCCCCCATGATGGACTAGTACCAACTCCTGAAAT
>JACCDN010345800.1_pt1 | contig 11823 bp, 10 predicted proteins | sample 7441691 | NCBI WGS metagenome assembly JACCDN01 (sample SAMN15323439, study PRJNA562643) | freshwater metagenome | isolation source: river surface water | place: USA:Blue River Watershed | collected 2017-08-16
AAGAAAGCACAAGAAGGCGGAGGTTGGCTAACTTGGGTTTTTGCAACTGAAGATATTTCAAAGGTTGAAGAGAAGTTTGGCCGCAGTGCAATCGAAGGTCACCGCACACGCCCAGATGGCAGCGATCTAAAGTGGAAGCAAATCGGAGTTAATGAGATTACAGATTCGCGCGAACTTCCATTCTTTATCCAATGGTTAACCGCTGATCACCCATCACAAGATGGAAAAGCTGTTGCTGCAATTGAGAAGATTACGATTGCCGATACAGATCACCTAGCTGATTCTTGGTTTAAGTCAGAAATTCTTGGTGGACTAAATGGAGCAAACGTTGAGTTTATTGATCCATCAACAAACGATGGTGAATATGGGATTGTTGCAGTGAAATTAACGACGCCTACAGGATCCATAATCATTGACTAGAGGATAAAACGTTTCCATTCACGTTCGTACAGAATTCACTTGGGGATGCCATTATAAATGGAAAATTGATTAAATTGGTAATCCTTAAATTCGCTGGAGACAAAGGTTGCATGTAAAGTAACTCTCAAGCGCCTTGACGACAGCATTAGTTATCTGCAATTGAGTTATATGGTTGGAACCGTTGATTTAGAGGATGAGTCGAGTATTGTTGTAGTGCATCTGTCGAAGCTAAATGTAGATATGAAACTGGATTACCAGACTATCGCAATTTCGTCATATCAAGTTTACTTTGGAAATTTGCAAATCGACAATTCAGCATTGTCAATAGTCCCTACCAATATTCTCTTCAGGTATTCTCATTTTTCGTCTATCAATCCCACAGATTTGTGCCAAATTTCGATACAATTTTGCACTCCTTTGAAATGAGGCTAAATGTGAGAATTCTTGTTACTGGAGGGGCCGGTTTTCTGGGATCCCATTTAAGCGAGAAATTGGTTAACCAAGGACATGACGTGATTTGTCTCGATAATTTTTACACAGGGTCAAAGACCAACATAAGTCACTTACAAGAATTCTCAAACTTCGAATTACTGCGTCATGATGTGACTTTTCCATTGTATGTAGAAGTTGACCAGATCTATAACCTAGCTTGCCCAGCCTCTCCCATTCATTACCAGCGAGACCCGGTTCAAACCACAAAAACCAGCGTTCATGGCGCAATTAATATGCTTGGATTGGCAAAGAGAACCAAAGCCAGGATTCTTCAGGCATCAACCTCTGAAGTTTACGGGGACCCTGAGATTCATCCACAGGAGGAAAGTTATTGGGGGCGTGTTAATCCCATTGGTATTAGATCTTGTTACGACGAAGGTAAGCGCTGCGCGGAAACTCTTTTCTTTGACTATTGGCGACAACATAATGTTGAAATTAAAGTTCTTCGGATCTTCAACACATACGGCCCACGAATGCAGCCAAATGACGGACGAGTGGTAAGTAATTTTATTGTTCAAGCATTGAGAAATGAAGATATAACGATTTACGGGGATGGGTCCCAAACTCGCAGCTTCTGCTTCGTGGATGATTTGGTTGATGGGATGGTCGAATTCATGAATATCAATAGTGAGCTCACTGGCCCAATGAATTTGGGAAATCCTTCTGAATTTACAATCTTAGAGTTAGCGAACTTAGTCAAGTTTATAACAGGTTCTAACTCAAGAATAATTCTAAAAGATTTGCCATCCGATGACCCGCGTCAAAGAAAACCTAATGTAGATAAGGCAGTTCACGACATTAGGTGGAACCCTAAAGTAGGGTTAGAAGAGGGATTGAGAAAGACAATTAATTACTTCACGGAAATCATTTAAAACCTTTGCCTCAGAAAACAACTAGTGTCAAACGAATTGAACGGGAATGTCATCAATGATTAAAGACGTAGGACTATCTGTAGTTGTTCCGTGCTTTAATGAAAGTACAACAATTCTCGAGATTTTGAAACGTGTGGCAAGACACACCTACGTTGAAGAAATAATTGTGGTAGATGATTGTTCTACTGATGATTCGGTGGCAATTGTGAGAAGTGTTGCAGATCCACGAATTCGATTATTACTACAAGTTAAGAATATGGGGAAAGGGGCCGCACTTCTCCGAGGCATAAATCAAGTAAGTAAGGAATACCTAATAATTCAAGATGCCGACCTAGAGTATTTTCCAGAGGACTTTGACTTGCTTTTCAATACAATGCTCGAAAAGAATGCTGATGCAGTTTTTGGCTCTAGGTTTTTAACTTCGGGTTCACGTCGAGCTGTCTATTACTGGCATAGGGTTGGCAACGCATTACTGACTCACCTTTCAAATGCGTTTACAAATCTTTATATTACTGACATGGAAACTTGTTATAAAATGATGCGAACTGATTTTGCCAAAGCGATGAATTTACAGGAGAATCGCTTCGGAATAGAGCCAGAAATAACTGCTAAGTTGGCCGCTCTAAATGCCGTAATCTATGAGGTTCCAATTCGATATAGCGCGAGAACATATGAGGAAGGCAAGAAAATTGGTTGGAAAGATGGTTTTAGCGCCATTCGGGCTATAGTGAAGTATTCATTGCCGCACCAGAAACGGCGGACGAGAGAGAGTTTTGCGGCTGGTTCGATTCGATGAAAAAAATTAATCAAATCTTAAGTGATAATTTTTTGATGCTGGGTGGGTTTGTTCTTATTAGGCTACTGCCCTTCGTTTTCTATTTATTAAATTTTGGAGTACAGATTGCTCCTGATTCGGGAACATATCGATATGGATTCCTAAGATGGGATGTGTTGAGCAACCACAGAGGTTATGGCATAACAATTCCTTTTACTCTATGCCCAAGCGACCTCGCAATCTGTATTCTACAGTTTTTGTCTGTAACCATTTCCGGAATTTTCTTGATAGCTGAACTAAATAAGTTAAGTGGAAAATTCAAATATCTGCCAATAATAGCTGTATACGCCGTCCTGAATTCACCTACGGTTTCGATTTGGGATGTATGGCCATTATCGCACTCACTCTCGCTTGCCTACAACATTACTTCTTTGGCATTCTTTATTAAATATACTAATTCTAGAAAATTAGGGAACCTATACTTATGTGGAACGTTCTTATTTTTGAGTTCGATCAGTAGGCCAAATAATCAAATTGCATTTATCTTGATTGTCTCATTAGTAATTGCAGGAATATACAAACACAAGAATTTTCAAGGGTGGCAACATGGAAATAATTCTAAAGCCAAGCTAGTTATATTCTTGGCAAGTTTGGTAATAACAAGCTTTTCGATAAATTCCCATTTAGAAACAAAGTGGAGTCCGAAGCTCCCTGTTGCCATCCTGCCGTACATTCTTGATGCCAACGTACCAATATCATCAGACCTAATTCGCGCCGCAAAAGCTGATGCAAGTATTCCAGAATGCGCATTCCCGAGCCATGCATTGAACAATGACAAGGGGGTTTATTTAACAAAAGTTTACTCAGAATGCCCTGAAGGCGTACTGTGGTTAGAGAATGATTTCAAACTTTGGTACATAAAATTCCTAATTAGCAATCCTAAGTCAACATTTAAACAGATAGGATTCGGTACAACCGTCGGTTTAGGATACCCGACGAACTACGGTAATACCTTTCCAACTTTACTTCCTGAGCCTGTTCTAAAACTCTTTATAGGAGTGCCGAAAGTAGACAACGGAATTGGAATATATCCTCTTTTTGGATGGACACTGCTAGTACTCTTTCTGACATTGCAATTAAATGCTAAACGCAAGCCAAAAACGACTCTTAGTTCCGGCGATAGCGCACCATCATTAAACGGATATTTGTTTGCTTGGTTATTGTCTGCCTGTGCAGGAATAATTTATCAATCTCACGGAGACAATTTTCGAGTATTCATTGATAACCAGGTAATTATAACAATAGTCGCGGTATGTGTAGTCAGTAGGAAATTAGAAGAATTGGAAGAAAGCAAGAAGAAAATCTAAGTTCATCAAAAATTGATTTCTTAAGAGAGTGCGATTAATTTTGAATTCTAGCCAATACTTGAAACAAGAAAAAATATTTAATTTTCCTTGATTTTTATCACTGTTGTCCGGAATAAATCTCCTCATATTTTTGTAGAAAGGTTTCCTTGTTAAACCTCAAGTTAAAATCTAATTTTACATTTTTGGACACTCTTTGAATAAGCTCAGAATCCAGGCAGATTTCTTGAAGCAATACACTGATTTCAGCTGCTGAATTTGCGCATAAAAATCCATTAAATCCGTCTTCGATTAGTGAATTGACACCACCAACATCTCTTGAAATAGTAGGAATGCCAACCTTGCCGGCTTCAATTATTGTTAAAGGACTTCCTTCATTATCGCTCGTTAGAATCATGAGATCAACAGCAGAATAAAATGCCGTTAAATCATCAATCCATCCCAGTCTATAAACTCTTTCCCCAAACGTTGATTCAACAAATTCCGGATAAAGAGACCCTTCTCCACAAATAAGGAACTGAATATCAGTATTTTCGGAAGTGGTAATCTTTATTACCTCTGCCAAAATGTCAGTTCTCTTGATTGGCTCAAATCTTCCAATATAGCCAACCACTAAACCATTAAGATTCAGACCTAATTTAGATTTGGCTATCAACTTGGGCAACGTTGTATACGAATCGAAACCTGGATAAATCACTTTAAATTTGGATTTATCACCGATACCCTTCTCAATTAACTGATCTCGGACAGTAGGGTTAACTGCGACGAGGACATCAGTTTTTTTAGCCAATACTTTTTGAATTAAGGTGAATATTTTAATTACTGGGTTCGAAAAATACGAATGTAAAATATGGCCATGGAAAGTATGGATAGATTTTATTTTGGAGCGGTTCAAGATTCGAGTGATCGTTGCAAGCATCCAAGCTTTTGAAAGATGTGTATGAATAATTTCGGGCTCGTAGATTTTCATAATATTCATTAATTGTTTTATGACTTTAATGTCTTTCAAAGGGTTAAAGCCTCGTTGCAATTCTTCTAACTTTACGATTTGACCATATTTTGACAAATCTACTTCTAATTCTGAATCAAGAATTTGACCGGTTACAATTAGTTGGTCATATCCTGGCGAATCAAAAATCGAATTCATTGTTAAGATCTGCTTACTCGGCCCACCAACATTTAGTCTAGTGATGACTCTTAGAACCTTAATCATTTCACTTAACCGCTAATTGATATTCGTACGAATCTCTGATGATGTCATTGATAGTTTTGAATGGTTTCCAACCGAGAATTTGTGTAGCTTTGGATATATTAGGTACACGCCTTTCCATATCTTCAAAATCAGGTCCAAAGACGTCCTTATACTTAAGAAATTTAAGATTAGAAGTAGATTTTGCATATTCAACAATCAGAGAAGCCAAGTCAACAATTGAAATTTCTTCAGGATTTCCTAGATTTACAACTTCACCTGACGCACGTTGATTTTTCATGAATAGCATAATTCCCGCTACTGCATCAGAAACGTGCATAAAACAACGAGTCTGTTTTCCATCACCATAAATTTCAATATCCCTGTTATGTATTGCTGATTCCATGAAACGTGGAAGTACCATCCCGTAATGTCCGACTTGACCTGGACCGACAGTGTTAAATAATCGTACAATCTTTACTTGCAGACCAACTTCCTTAAAGTATGCCAGTGCAAATGCTTCTTCAATAGCTTTCGAATCACTGTATGACCAACGTGATTTTTGTGGTACTCCAACAACTCTATCGCTAGTCTCCGACAAAGAATCAGAGATATTTTTTCCATAAACCTCACTCGACGAGGTCAAGAGAATTGGCTTCTCTTCAACTGAACACATTCGGATCACAATCTCAGATCCTAAGACATTGGTTCTTAATCCGCGAAGGGGAGACGCAATAATGTTTGATACTCCAACAGCGGCTGCAAGATGGATAACTTGATCTGATGATTTAACTAGCCTTGACACCAAACTTTCGTTTAGTATGGAACCGTTAATAAAACGAACATTTTTTGGTACCTCAGATGAAGTTTCCAGATTGTCCAAGATAGTTACGTCGTAGCCATCATCGATAAGTTTTTGAGTTAAATGCTTTCCTATAAATCCAGCCCCACCGGTAATCAATATATTCACGACTCCTACTTTCCTTTTGGGGATTCACTTAACTTGTCGAGCAAATTTAACCAATCGGCAAATATAGTTTCTTTGCTGTGTATATTTGCAATTCTATCCATAAAAGTCCTGGCAACACTTGAGTAATGATCTTTATCCTGCAAGGCCCTCTGTATTGCGACTTCAAAATCCTGAATTTCAAACCCAGAAGTTAGAATTATGGGTGCACCAATTTTGGAAAGTTGGGAAGCATTGCCCACAGGCGTTGTGATTGCTGGAAAACCTTCGATTAAGGCTTCAAGAAGTGCGTTGCTGCTACCTTCGAACTTGCTTGGAAGTACAAAAAAATCCATTTGGTGGGCAATGACATTTCGTTGATCTTCATGACTGTAGAATTTGGAATCAATTCCTAAATCGTCAGCTAATTCAATTGCGGCAGCTTTCAAAGGCCCCTCTCCTAAGAATGTGACTTTCACGCTTCCAGGGAAACTAGAAATAGCTTTGATCAAATTGAAATGATTTTTATAATCATAAAAATTGGCAATACACAGAAGAGAAAGCTGTTTCTCTTTAGCTTTGCTAAAACGATTAGCGTCAGAATCTACAAAATTTTCTACCAAATGTAATTTTTCTGATGCGATTCCGTCCATAATCGCATTCGGGATATTTGAAATCGAATTTGTTACCGCTGCATTGGACTTACTATAGATCCAACGCATCAACAATTTTTGTAATAAACTTCTATTCTCTTCGCAGTAACCAAACGGAGATCTTCGACCTACGACTAATTTTGGGGGAGCCATTCTTAATAATGTTGCTAATCCAAGAATCAAAGTGTCGTGATACAAGAATGTTATAACATACTTTGGTTGGAAATTTGTAATTAATTTGTGGACTTTTCTGAAACTTCTAATCAGTAAAATACCCCACAAAATTTTGTTGATGACCCGACTAGCTATTTTTGATTTCTCGACGTTAGTTTTTATCCAAAGGCACATTCCATTTCTTGCAGCTCTTAGGTACGACTTCCTTCGTATTTTGCTTTTTTCACTCGTACTAGTTTCACCACTCATTTCTATAAATTTTGAATTTTCGGAATAATGTAAAATGTCCGATTGCTCTGAATCCAGCTCAGGAATTAACCTAATCCACTTTATATTCTTAGATAATTCGGACTCTCTTGTGCCACCGTAGAAAGTAATCAGCGTGACGTCATTATCGTTAGCAAACTGATTCGCCAACCAAATTGCTTGTTTTTCGGCCCCCCCAAGCCCCAATGAGCCTATAGAGATTAGAATTTTCATAGCCCCCTTAGCATAATTCATGCGCCTCATTTAAGCCCCGACCTTGTTAGTATGCGCAGGTGGAGGAAAAACTTCGAGTCCTAGTGACAGGTGGAGCGGGCTTTATCGGTTCCAATCTTGTCAAATTTCTCTTAAGTCATAATCACAAAGTATTCGTTTTGGACGATTTTTCTACAGGCCTAAAATCAAATATCTCTGGCCTAAAAATTGAGGTATTTGAAGGATCTGTGGCTAATAAGAAAATCATCAACGAAGCAGCGAAAAATGTCGACTCGATTGTGCACTTGGCCGCCAGAGGTTCAGTGCCTCGCTCTATAAGGAATCCCCAAGCAACATTTGATGTAAATGTTCAAGGGACACTAAATGTCTGCGAAATAGCTCGCGAGCAAGCCATTCCTGTAGTTTTTAGTTCCTCATCAAGTGTCTATGGAGGAAATACAAGTGACCATAAAGTAGAAAATGCATGGTTATCTCCACTGAGCCCATACGCAGCTTCAAAATTAAGTGGTGAAGCTTTAATGTTGTCTTTCGCTAACTCATTCGGCATACAAACAGCCGTGTTTCGCTTGTTTAATGTCTATGGGCCTGGGCAAAGACCAGAACATCAGTATTCAGCAGTTATTCCAAAATGGATTTGGGCATCGCAAAGAGATGAGGAGCTAAAGGTATTCGGCGATGGTCATACCAGTAGAGACTTTACTTATATAGATAATGTTGTGGAAATTCTAGGTTTAACTGTTATGGAGAATCGTTATTTTTCAGGAGTAACAAATCTAGCTTTCGGTAACCCAGTAACTTTGCTCGATGTTCTGTCTGAAATTAGAAAAATTGAACCCAAGATTTTGGTAAATCATTACGGGACTCGCCAAGGTGATATTCACGATTCGAATAATGCCTCAAAAAGGTTAATGGAATTGTTCCCTGAAGTTATTCCTTACCCACTCGAAGCAGGAATTCTTCGCACGAGCGATTGGCTTAGAAAAATGCAAATAGAAATCGAGACCAACCCGCTCATCCTTTCTGATGATTAATCTCAAAAAAGTAGTGGGTGAAATTTAAGTGTGCGGAATTGTCGGATCTGCTAGCGCGCCACATGAATCGCGTGATTGGATTTCTCACTCAACTAGCCAGTTATCTCATAGAGGGCCCGATGACTCTGGTTGGATTCAAAACGACTTAATTAGCCTTGGAATGACACGATTAGCGATTGTTGATATCACTGGTGGGGCACAACCTTTTCTTTCTTTGGATGGCCGCTTTTCTCTGGTATTCAATGGTCAGATTTACAATTTTAAGTCTTTGAGAACTTCTTTAGAAAAGTTAGGACACAAGTTTAGATCTGCCAGCGATACAGAAGTGATACTCCATGCCTACATCTCATACCGTGAAAAAGTTGTAGACCATCTAGAGGGCATGTTTGCATTTGCGATTTGGGATTCTCAGGAAGAATCAATGTTCTTGGCCAGAGATCGATTTGGAGAAAAGCCACTTTCTTTTGCACATCTTCCTAACGGCGGGTTGGTTTTTGCTTCAGAAATCAAAGCACTGCTTTCTCACCCAAATGTGTCTAGGGACCCCGATCTTCAATCTATTCAATTGATGCTCAATTACGGATATGTGCCTTCTCCAAGATCAGCATACAAAGATGTTAAGAAACTTCCGCCAGCTCACTACCTTCTTTGGAAGGACAAGCAGTTCAGGATGACAAAATACTGGACGCCCCCAATAGAAGTCCAAGGGGATAAATCGGAGTCAAGCTTAATTACTGAACTCGACAATCTTCTCCAGGAGTCGGTTGCACTTAGGATGAATTCTGATCGTGGTGTTGGTGCGTGGTTATCGGGTGGCGTGGATTCGTCATTAATCACTTACTACATGTCTCAAATTCAGGATGAGCCAATCGAAACCTTTTCTGCCGGCTTCAAGAATAAGGAGTTTGACGAATCTCACTATTCTTTAGAAGTTTCAAAACACCTAAAGACTTCTCATAATTTATTAACTCTTGATGAAGGTATTTCTGAAACGATGCCTGAAATAATTGAACAATTAGATGAGCCATTTGCTGACTCAAGTTTCGTCGCGACCTTTTTACTCAGCAAGTTCACCTCTGACAAAAAAGTTGTTGTCCTTGGTGGCGATGGCGGCGACGAAGCTTTTGGGGGTTATGAAAGATATCGTTTAATGAAGTTAGCTCACGGAGATTCATTTATAGGCAAAAACGGAGTCACAATTTCAAAATTAGTAAATGTCCTTCCAAATTCTAGATTCTTACCAAAAAGACTTATCAAGGTAAAGCAGATCCTTGGTGGAAGTTCTAGCCCATTATCTCAATACCAAAATCTAATGAGCTGGATATCGCAATCCGAGATTAATCTATTGATGGGCGATCTAGTTGAATTGGAATTGAATGATTGGTTTGAATTGAATTTTTGTAACTCTTTAGTCCCAAGTCGAAGCTATGAGTTTTCCGCAAATTTATGGGATATTAATAGTTATTTACCGGGTGATCTTCTTCCAAAAGTGGATATCGCGTCTATGGCATTCGGATTGGAAGTGCGTTCACCTTTTCTGGATAGCGAGGTCATGTCATTTGGTCTTTCAATTCCAGACAATCTGCGAGTTAAGACTAAAGACCCAAAACATTTGCTAAAGCAATTAGCGAGACAAAAGCTCCCAGCGGCTATCGTGAATCGACCAAAAAGAGGATTTGGAATCCCACGAGATGAATGGTTAAGAGGCCAGTTAAATGATCATTTAAATCACACGCTTTCAGAATCGAATTCGAACTTGTCGAACTTATTGAATATGGACGTAGTAAAAAGTCGATTAGCAGCCTTTAACGATGGCGAGAAATCCGAGACTGAAATTTGGAGTTTGTATATGTTGGGCAATTGGGCAGCAAAGTGGCTTTAGTCAGTTAGCATAAGACGTTATGAAGGATGTGAAAATTGGGGTCATTGGACTTGGCTATGTAGGCCTTCCGTTAGCTGTAACTGCTTCAGAGTGTGGCTGGCTTGTTATTGGTTACGATAAAAATGAAGAATTGGTAAAGGCATTGGCTCAAGGTTTAAGCCACATAGATGATGTGCCCACCACGCGGCTTGAGAAAGCGTTATCAAGTAATTCTTTTACGCCAACAACTAACCCTGCAGATTTATCAGATGTTGATATTTGCATAATTTGTGTCCCTACACCCACAACGGATTCGCACGAACCAGACCTCTCTTACCTAATTTCTGCCTCAACTTCCATAGCCCAAGTTTTAAAACCAACTTGCGTGGTTGTCAATGAATCAACTTCTTTTCCAGGAACACTGAAAGAGAAAATTCAAAAAACAATTTTAGAGATACGTGGAGAATTTGGAGATGTGGCTGGTTATGTGGCTGCACCCGAACGAGTAGATCCGATGAATCCAAAATACAACCATGCGAATACACCTAGAGTTATTGGTGGCGACAATCCGATACAAGTGAGTAGAGTCGCAGCTTTTTATGGCAGTCTAGGGCCAGAGGTTTTGGTTGTTTCTTCTCCTGAAGCAGCTGAATTTTCAAAGTTAATTGAAAATGCATTTAGGCTCGTCAATATTTCCTTTGTGAACGAACTTGCACCGTATGCTTCTGCGCTCGGGGTTGATTTACTAGAGGTGATTGACGCAGCTGCAACGAAGCCATTTGGATTTATGAAATTTGTTCCGGGTCCAGGTGTCGGCGGACATTGCATTCCGGTAGACCCACATTATTTGGTTAATTCAGCTAAGAACTTTGGTGTTCATTTACCTGTTTTAGATTCTGCTATAAATGTAAATTTTAGTGTCCCGAGAATGGTTGTTGAGGGTATCGTTTCTCTGTTAAAAGGTGAATCGGATTCAAGTGTTCTGCTCATTGGTGTCGCATATAAGAGTGGAATTTCTGACACCAGAGAATCTCCAGCGATTACAATTGCCCAAGAACTAGTCAAGTTGGGCTACAAAGTATTTTGGACAGATAACGAAGTTGGAACTTGGGGATTTGCACAAAAATATAATGGCGAGGAAGTCCAGCTGGGGGTTGCATTAACATCATCTAGCACCGAGCAAGTCGTAAAACTAGCGACTCAGATGACGATTTTAGATTGCACTGGAAGACACCAGCAAAACGAGAAAGTTATTTCTTACTTTTCGCAAAAACAAGTTTGATTATCCGAAACGCATCCGACCAATTGTTCACTCGAAGTATGTAGATTTTCTTCCTATGTGGCTTGGGCCGGGATCGAACCGGCGACCTAACGATTTTCAGTCGTTCGCTCGTACCAACTGAGCTACCAAGCCAAACAAGGTTCTGACATCGGCCTTAAAAAAGTACGACACCAAAACCTTTGCGACCCGGACGGGACTTGAACCCGCGACCTCCGCCGTGACAGGGCGGCGCGCTAACCAACTGCGCTACCGGGCCTTGGAATTACTTCCAAAACCTTTACTAC
>JACCDN010220729.1_pt1 | contig 11822 bp, 10 predicted proteins | sample 7441691 | NCBI WGS metagenome assembly JACCDN01 (sample SAMN15323439, study PRJNA562643) | freshwater metagenome | isolation source: river surface water | place: USA:Blue River Watershed | collected 2017-08-16
ATCGCATACCAACCATGAGTTAAAGGGTCTCCGCGGTAAGGAACCGCAAATTGCATATCGCGCCAAGTAATTGATGTGATGCGCGCACCGTTATCTAAATCAATTGCGATTTGAAATTCTGCATCATCGATATATTGCATGTTTCCCTCTTAGAGTTTTGCGAGCTCGTGCTTGTAAGGAGGTTGCGCCCCCGCACGAGAACATGTGATCGCCGCAGCTGCTGCTGCGCGTGCCAAGACTTTCTTCAAACCTTCACCTTGCAAAGACATAATTCCATCTTGAATCATCGCCTCAACGATAATCGCACCAACAGTGTCACCCGCACCAACAGTGTCGACTACATCAACTTTCACACCAGGTGTTTCTTCGCTACCACTTTCGGTAAAGCCAATCGAACCATTTGCACCACGAGTAACAACAACAAGTGCTGCACCATCTTTAACCCAGCGCTTGGCCACATCTTCATATTTCTGATCAGGAAATAACCAAGCCAGATCGTCATCGCTGACCTTGATAACACTTGAGATTGCCGCCCATTTTTCGACGGCTGCCTGATAAAGATCGCGATCTCCCATTACCGATGGGCGAATATTTGGATCAAAGACAATCGGTGCGAACTCAGCCACCTGCAGCGCCCAGTCATATAAAACGCTCGCCCCAGGCTCAATAATCGTTACCAACGTACCGATATGAAGCACATTTGGCTTATGCACTGATGGATCTGGCAACCACTTCAAATCAAAATCAAATGTTGCTGTGCCATTGATCTTAAATTCATAAGTCGCACCACCATCGGCACCCAGAGAAACAATCGCCAAGCAAGTTGGCTTATCGCTGGTCAAAGCTAAATCTAGTTTTACTTCATCAGCCAAAAGTTCGGCCCGTGCAGAAACACCATAATCGTCAGTTGAAATTCCATCGATAAAGTGAACATCATGTCCCAAACGCGCCAACGCCTTTGCAGTGTTTGCAGGCCCCCCACCGACAACAGCAATACGTTCTGGTGTGCCCGGCAACAAATCAATTAAAACTTCTCCGCAAACCCAGATGCTCATGCGTTCTCTCCTTGACGTGCTAAGTATTCGGTAATTACTTCAACGCCCAATAAATGATCTTCAACTTGCGGCAGACCGCTAATCAATAAAATTCCCGCTAAACCCTCACCAGCAACATTCAACGCCAACCCACCGCCATGAATTGCATGGAGCTCTTCACTTAAACCAGTTTCCGCATACCAATCAACGCCACGTTCTTCGGCATCTACGCGCACATGCATTGTTGACTTACCGGTCGCCATTACTACGCGTGCTTTTCGCGCCACCCAAGAATCGTTATCTGGTTTAGAACCCGGCAGAGCAACTTTAAAAACAGTCCAGTCACCCAAACGAACTTCCACAATTATCGGCAGCGCCCGCGCACTAGCTTTGGCAAAACCAATCTCTCCGATTTCAATCGCTTGCGCCTGTGTCAACGACGGCAAAACCAAAGCCTCGGCTTCGCGCGCAAGCCCTGCGCTGGTAAAGCCCCCGGTAGTTTCGACCATTGACCAAGATTAAGGGTTGACCCTATTAATTAACGAACTTTTAACCGAGCACCTCTAGGCATCCCCAGCCCCTCGGGAGTACCTTCGTCGCATGAAAAGAGTCCTAGCCCTTGCCCTTGCCGCGACTATTTCAGTTTTCGGCACTTCACCAGCAGCCGCAGCGAATCCGAAGGCAGGAGCCGCTTGTACGAAGTTAAATCAAAAGGTCAATTTCGCCGACAAGACATTCACGTGTGTGAAAAAAGGATCCAAGTTGATTTGGAACGCTGGTGTTGCATCAGCCAAACCCGCTGCCAATAAATCCGCTACGGAAGGCTTTCTCTGCACTGAAGGAAGTGCGCCAGCGAAAAGCGCGAATGGCACAACTTTGTATTGCACAAAAGGTGGGGATGGAAAAAGTTCTTGGCGACCACAAGCACAACAAGGCAGTGGTGGTGGATCTGGAACTGGCGGTGGTGGAGGTGGCGGAAATGGTTCTGGCGGTGGAAATAATCAAAACGCTTCCTTCAAATTAGGACAGCTCGGTTCTTCATGCAGCAAAAATGGCGAGCTTGCTTGGAATGGATTGATGACCGTCATTTGTAAAAATGGAAAAGTGAGTTACGTGCTCGCAACCGATGTTCCAAAAACACCAACAAACGGTTACACATCACGACCTGATTGGTATCCAACTCTGTCCCAAATCCTTGGCGGGCCCGGTGCAAAAGAGCCGACTTGTTCTCCCTCAACAATTAAGTTCATATCGCCGGTCTTGCCGCTTGATCAATTAGCGCCATCCATTCCATATGGATACCTGGTCGGCGGACACGTCACACCTATCGATCACGCATATCTTGGATTGAAATCCCTCTCTAAGTCTGCATCGCAATTGACTTCCGCAGATTATGTTGCAGTTACCGCACCAGCCGATGGAGTTATTACCGAAGTATCAAACCTTGGTTCACCTAACTCTCACCGAGTTGTTATCGACCATGGTTGCAATGTCTATTCGGTTTACATGGTTATGAATAAAGTAACGGGCGTATTGGCATCACTGGCTTCACAAGCAAGTAACAACGGCTATCTAAAGGCGAATGTGAAAATTAAGGCCGGTGAAGAATTTGGACGCCAAGCCGAAACAATGCTCGATTTCAACGTATTTGATGGCACATCTTGGTTATCAGGTTTCCAGAATCCGCAGGCTTATTTGACGCAGGATGCATGGAAGCCTTACACCGCTGACTTCTTGCCATTCTTCTCTAGTGATATTCGAAGCGCGATGGAAGCTCAAATGCAGAAAACTTCTTCTCCTCGCGTCGGAAAAATTGATCACGATATCGCTGGCACAGCTTCAGGTAACTGGTTCTTGGCCGGAACAAATGGTTACGGCGGTCGATTAAACAGTGACTATGAAAATGCATCTGCGATGTTGGGCAGTGGAGCGGTCCCGGGTAAAAATGATTATTCCTGGAGCCATCTTGCAATCGCACCTCACCAAGTAGATACCAAAGCATGGGTATTTTCATCTGGTTGGTGGAGCGATCCAAAGGGTGATGCAGATCAAGCTGTACTTGTTGTTGCATCTGGTCAGGTTGCGCCAGATAAATTAACAGCAGCTAGTGGAATGGTTGTTTACAAACTTGCACAACTTTCCTATGCACCACCGGCCGGTGTTGCCACAAATCCTCCAGGAAGCATGGCACCGTGGCCAGTGGGTTACACCGTCGTCACAGGCCGCGATCGTGGCGTGGTTGCGCTTCAAGTAAATGCAGATGGATCTTTGAGTCTTGAGTTGAATACATCATTGTCTTCAATTTCAGGCTTTACTGCATTTACTTCAGCAAAGCGCACTTACAACCGTTGAGCCAAGTTTTAATCTAAAACCGTTGGACCAACGCCCCAAGCGCCACCGCTATGGCGATCAATCACCCATGCCGAATATTCCGCTAGCTCTGGCTGTCCAAACCATCCCGAACCATCTTCACCGGCAACCATCAAAGCTGTAGCCAAAGCATCGGTTAGCCCACCGTCTGGCCCAAGCACCGTCGCAGATTTCGCACCGATTGCAATCGTGCCCGTTGCAGGATCGAAGATATGCGCCCCGCGTTCGTATGTTCCGCTCGTCGCAATCGCACCGTCGTGGATTTCAAATATCCGCAGAACCTCTTGGCGATTATCCGGATTAACAACACCGATCTTCCACGGCCCGGCAACACCTTTTTCAACTACTCCACCACGCAGCGTTAAATCACCAGCGGCATTTACCTGAATATTTTCACAACCAGCAGCAATCAAAGATGAAGCAACGCGATCTGCCGCCCATCCCTTCACATACCCGGATGGATCAAAACCACCCGCAACAGCCCACGGATCAAATGCCCCGCCCATTAAATCGCGCGCAACCTCACATAGCTGCCAAACCTCTTGCACATCAGCCGGACAATCAGCAATAGAAATTTCTCCACGTCGCAATCGCGATACAAACGAACCATCTTTATAAGTCGAGAAATCCTCATCAACCCCATAAACAAATTTCTTTACATATTCAACCGCTGCATCAATCGCAGCCTCATTTACTTTACTCGAACCCAAATCTAAAAAGATAACGGTGCCCCAAACGTGTATCTCATATCGCTTGCGCACCACGTCGTTAACTTACATCCCCGCCTTTGCCAGCGCGCTGACCAATGAGGTGTACCAACCGTAAGATGTAAATGATGCACCCGTAACTCCCGAAATATTTGCCGATTGCGCCTCCAAGGTGCGCTGACGCAAAACTGGCACCGACATCTGCGTCCAGCGATCATTACGTCCTGATGGCGCCACAACCGCCTGCGCATCAGTGATCTTGCCGTTTTCCACGGTGATCTTTACCTGTACAAATCCATAACGAACATCGATTGAATCGCCCGTGAAAGTTCCACTTACCGCTTTAGTAACAGGTGCGACTGTTGCTTTAGTTGGAGTCGCAGCCGGTGTTTGGCTCTGTGAATTATTTGCCGAAGCGGATTTACTTGCAGTAGAAGTTTTTGTTGAAGATTTAGTTGCTGTAGGCGCTGCAGATTTTGTAGCAGCCGCAGCTGGCGCAGCGCTCTGTGCTTCAGCAGTGGGCGTCGAAGCAGTTCCGGCACCAGTCCCCGGCAACGCCATCGAAGACGAATCAGTAGATGTAAATGTCGGAGGCGTAATCGCCAAGACCGCACCCAACCCACCAACGGTTCCAGTTGCAATCAGTATCGCGCGTTTCACATGCAAACCTTCCCGTGCTCTCCTGTGAAAACCCTTAACGAAGCCACAACTTCAACTGCGACTATTGCCAAACTTTTACTCGCTGTGGAAAGCGAACGCCTCATCGTGGAAGCGATTCTTCGGCACACCCAGATCATCTGCCGCAGCCTTTACCGCCTCCACCAACGGCCCAGGACCACAGATGTAAATATCGGCATCCGCAATCCGCGGCACCAAAGCCTTCAGCGCCTTCGCATCCATCGGATGCTCCTTACGCGATCCCACTAAATAATGCACTCTAATCGAACCATTTGAGTGATACTCCAAATAGTCGAGCTCATCCTTTAAAACCAAATCCTCTTTACGCGATGCGCGATAGATAACATCCATCTGCACACCGTTCTTAAACTCATCCATCAACGCACGCACCGGCGTGATTCCAACGCCGCCACCCACCAACACCACATGCGGCATAGTCGCGCGCCCTGCAGTAAAAGCGCCATATGGGCCTTCCACAAAGACTCGTGTACCCGGTTTTAAATCGGCAAGTGATCTTGAATGATCGCCTAAATCCTTAACGGTGATTCGCAGGTAATGAGCAGTAGGAGCTGCCGACAACGAATAAGGATGCGACATCAAGAAATGTCCCTTAGCGGCAAAGCGCCAACCAAAGAACTGTCCGCCTTCAGCCGAAAGTTCAGTGAGCTTTCGCCCCTTCATCACAATAGAAATAACTCCGGGTCCTTCAATAACAACTTTCTCAACTCGCAAGTTATGGCGCAGCGAACGCACCAAAGGAATACCGATACGCCACCATAAAATCGAAAAGGCCATCGCAACATAGAGAAACGTCCAGTACGCACGATTAAGGGGGTGATCTATAAACATCTGCCCGTTAATCACTTGGTGCATAAACGATGCCGCAATCGCTGCATAGGTAAGAACGTGAACCGTCCACCAAGTTTCATAACTCATCTTGGCGCGCGCCTTCTTATATGAAGTAACTCCGGCCGCCACCATCAAAATAAATCCAGCGAGCGCCCACCACATCCACTCGAAGTTGCCGAGCATCCGCCACATCTCAACAGCCAATGTCACATGATCTTGCCCAGCAAAACTCAAGACAATAAACAGAACGTGAAAACCAATTAGATACAAACTCCATGGCCCCAACTTGCGATGCCACGTGACCAAACGATCGTGCCCGACCCCGCGTTCTACCCAAGGAATTCGCGCCACCAAGAAAATGCCAACGATCGCAAAGTAAGTGCCAACCAAAGCCGCCGCCCCCGAAACCGATGCAATCACCGCATAAACCGAAGTGATATCGCTATGGCGCATGGTCGTTGCCTGCAACGCCAAGGTGAGCCCCAAGCCAATGCCCAACAACCACGCAGCCCAATCGGTGCCCGCACCCGAATACTTACGAAAGCTCGCAACCGATTTCATACGCAAAGCCTGCCTCATAACTCTGTGAACTATCTGAGCCCTTACAGAGAGCCAGCCCCTAAATATCCGCAAATACCCCGATAGACTTCACCTCATGCGCGTTTTCATCACCGGTGGAGCCGGTTTTATCGGTTCTCACCTCTGTGATGCCCTGCTCAAAGATGGCCACCAGGTCTCGATCCTCGACAACATGTCCACGGGATCTGCAGCCAATATCGCCCACATCAAAGACCAGATCGAAATCCACCAAGGCGATATCCGTGATGTCTCCCTAGTCGAAAAAGCGATGGCCCCTGCCGACCTCGTCCTGCACATGGCCGCAGCTCTGGGCGTTAACACCATCCTTGAAAACCCAATTGAATCTGTTTCAACAAACTTCACCGGTTCTGAAGTAGTTCTAAACGCAGCCACCAAACTAAACAAGCGAATCATCATCGCAAGTACTTCAGAAGTTTATGGAAAGAACCCAAAGCAACCTTTATCTGAAACCGATGACCGCGTTGTAGGTGCTCCACAGAAAATCCGCTGGACTTACTCCGATGCCAAAGCGCTTGAAGAGGCTATTGCTCACGCACTATTTCTCACCAAGCAGTTAAAGGTAACCACCATTCGCCTCTTTAACACGGTAGGCCCACGCCAAACCGGTCGATACGGAATGGTTCTTCCTCGCTTTGTGCGGTCGGCACTCAAGAATGAGCCAATCACAATCTACGGTGATGGCACCCAATCCCGCGTCTTCTGCCACGTCGCAGATGCTGTTAGCGCAATCCTGACAATTGCCAAGACTGATTCCACAATCGGTGAGGTTTACAACATCGGCGGTCTAGGCGAAACCACAATCAAACAACTTGCTGAAAAGATCATCAAGCAGACCAAATCATCTTCAACGATCACCTACACCCCATACGATCAGGCTTACTCGGCTGGCTATGAAGATATGCAGCGCCGTGTTCCAGATATCACCAAGATCAAGAACGCGATTGGTTGGTCTCCAGAAAATACTCTGGATTCAATCATTGACGATGTAACCGCCGAGATGAAGAATTAAGCTGAGAATCAAAGGAGCGACCGGGTGGCCAAGCAAGTAAGAAGTAGTCGCATAGCTTTAGAAAAAAAGAACAAAAATTTAAATTTTTGGATTATTGCCATACCCGTAACAGCTTTCATTTTAAAAATGATCGTGATGGCTAATACCGCCAATGGTGGATGGCTTGGTGCCGATGGTGAGAACTATTTAGCTGCGGTAGACGGGTTACGCGCAGACGGCTTTTTCTCAGATGCTCGAAATTTACACTACTGGCCAGCCGGCTATTCGATCTTTATTTGGCCTTTAACTCTAATTTCTATAACTAACTTCCTTTACCTAATGTCAATCGTTCAAGGCTTATTATTCGCTTTTGCCACATATTTTTTTACAAAACAGCTTTCCAAAACCAAACTCATTATGATCGCAATCGGTGCATCACTTTTAATAAGTTTTAACCCAACTCTTTCGCTCGGATCAAATGTTGTTGGTTACGAAACACCTGCGGCCTCATTGATTTTAATTTCTATTAGTTTGCTGATTAAGGATAGAGTCGAAAGTTCGCTTAAATTCTCACCCAAACTACTATCCATGGCCGCCCTAGCCGTTGGTTTGTCATGCTTCTTTCAGCCAAGAAACTTACTTTTTGCCATCGCGATTTTTTCCCTATACACATTAAGCATCTCTGATCGAAAAGCAAGAATAAAAATTGCGGCTATTACAATCTCAATAACAATGCTCTTCCCCCTTATTCTTATTTCCAGAAATATAGAAGCTATAGGTTCGGCAACAATTTCAACTAATCTCGGTACAACAATGTTTATTGGTGTCGGAGATGAAGCAACAGGAGGCTATAACGGCAAATACAACGGCGTTCCATGCCCCGCCGCAGTAGAAGGAACGGAAGCTGAAATTGACAGCGCCAAAGTACGTTGTGCAATTCTTTGGAATTTTCAAAACCCAGTCAAGGCTCTCAATCTGGTTGCAAAAAAATCAATTTTTTACTGGTCGCCTTGGTTCGGGCCTGAAGCTAACGGAACCATGGCAAGAAATCCCTGGTTGAAAGTTCATCCTGTTAAAAATGGGATAAAAACCCAGCAAAATTATGATGCCGTATATGGCCCACTAGGAAAACTTATTTCCTGGGCGTGGATTATTGGACAACTAATTTTTCTATTTGTTGGTCTAGTTTGGATGTGGAAAATGGACGGTTTTGAAAGACTAATTTCAAAGTTAGTCGGTGCTCCAGTGATTCTTGGTTGGTTAATTTCTATGGGAACCATTGGCGACCATAGATTCCGCATTCCACAGATGGGGTTGAGTTTATTTCTTCAAGCCGCAGGATTTGTCTTTCTAAAACGTAAGCTGACTAAAGCCCTTTAGCGCCAGGCAATCTCCCTGTAGTATCAAATACATATGGTGCACTGACAAGGACTGATTTCTTATCCAATATGTCATGTAACGTAACAACGATTGCTATTTCTGATCCGCCAAGCGCACTTGATTTTTCGCCTTGCCAACTACCAACCACTGGATCATGCCACGAAACATCTGCTCCTTGTCGCTTCAGCTCCTCGATGACTAACTCTGCCGGAGTTTCTCGAGTATCAGCGACATTGGGCTTGTAGGCAATGCCAATAACCTGAACACTTTTTCCTGCCAACGTTCCACCGTTATCGGCAGCTACACGGGAGACAATGTATTTCGGCATCTCGAGATTAACTTCATTAGCCCGTTGAATGAAAGTAGCTGGAACCCCTAAACCTTCAGCAACGTGAGCCAGATATGAAGGATCTACGGGGATGCAATGACCGCCGACTCCAGCACTCGGATTAAATCTCATAAATCCGTATGGCTTGGTATCTGCCGCCCCCAGAGTCTCATAAACAGAAATGCCAAGTGCATGAGAAATCTGTGCAAATTCATTTACCAGCGCAATGTTTACCTGTCTAAAAGTGTTTTCAAATAACTTCGCCGCTTCAGCGACTTCGGGGGATGACACCTCCAATAAATTGTCGCAAAAAGTTGAGTAAAACTCACGAGTTCGCCTCGAAGCCTCTGGCGATAAGCCAGCGTAAAGGCGCGGGGTATTTTTTTGATTCCAATCGGTTCGACCTGGATCTACACGCTCGGGTGAAATCGCATATAAATGTTCAATCTTTTTGGCAGACAAACTTTCGATTAGTGGCTTGATAAAATTTCGGATAGTGCCCGGGAATGAGGTTGATTCATTAATTACTAAAACGGGTTTAATAATGTTCTCAGCAATCGTTTTGCAAGCGGATTCGATGTAAGTCATGTCCGGCTCGCGCTCTTTGGTTAGTGGCGTGGGTACCGCAATAACAACAACGTCAGCATTCGCGATTTCAGAACCAATTGTTGTAGCTCGATAATTACCCGAAGCAATGGCAGTTTTTATTGAAATACTCTCTACGCCCTCAATATGGGATGTTCCTTGATTAAGTTGATCGACAACATGCTGATTATTGTCGAATCCAATTACTTGATTTTTCTTTGAAGCAAATGCAGCAATCGTTAATCCAACATATCCTTGCCCTATTACCGCAACTTTCACTTTATTTGATTTCCTTATTTAATGGATCTAACATCTTCATTTTATCTAAAGCTTGTTTCTTCTCTTCAACACTTGACTTAGAAACAAAAGTTAACATCCGCCAGCCATCAAAGTAATTTGGGTTATACCTCGTTAAGGAAAGGGCTATTGGATACGCCAAATCTGGAAATTTATTCTCCTCTAATAAGGCGACCGTACTCGCCATCTTGTAAGAATCTCTAGGCCATTGGTTTGCGGACTTTTCAACCAACTCCACACTTCCTGACTTTATTGCGGATCTCCAACTAGAGTCGCTTAAGAAAGCAGGAAAAGTCAGAATTATGCCAGCTGAAAAACCTATGACTGAAACCAAATATATTGCTGCAAAGCCCTGATCCACACCACGTCCCGCTTTTCCAATGCCAGAGTCAAAAGAGTTTTTTGCTTCACCCGTTCGACTGATTTTCTCATAACCGATGACAGCTCCAGTTAAAGCCCAACCCCAAATTGCAAGACCAATTTGGTTGATGCTAATTATTGCCTGTGCCTGATAACAAACCCAAGCTGTGGCAAGTGGAAAGAAGTATTTGTCATAACCTTTTGAGCGCATAACAACCTTAACAACAGCGATTCCCGCAAGAATAACCAGAGCTAAGTATGAAATAAGCAGCGGGAATCCACCGTAAGAGAAAATATCAATATTCACGTTGTGAGCAGAGTTTGTGACCGTACCTGGGCCCGGCAAGATCATCGCACTAGCCGACCGCGCCCTGCGATACCAATCACCGTAAGTATCAAAGCCAATCCCTGTTAATGGGTGATCCATTCCCATCTTGATGCCTGCTCGCCAATACTCACCACGTAAAGAAACCGAAGTTTTGTATATTAATTCGGTGAGAGGGCCTATTTGAAGCGCACCAGCTACCCCTAAACCACCGCCAGTAAAGGCTAAAACTAAGTAAATGAATTGAAGGGCAACGCTCTTCGAATAGGAACGTATGACCAAAAAACCAACAATAGTAAACCCCAAAACAGTAACAACGACGCCCTGAATTGAGTTGCTATCTAAAATTTCATAGAAGGCCAGGCCGATGATGAAAGGTGCAGATAACCGAACCCAGACTGCGACTCCTGGCGAAAAGATATATGCAAGAAATGTAGACAAGAAAATGCCAAGAAAGGAAGAAATAAAGTTTGGATTCCCAAATGTACCCAGAATATTTTTATAGATATTGTTGAAGCCAAAAAGGTTATAGCCTGCTAATTCGGTGGCACATACAGCAACATTTAACAATCCAGCAACGATCAAGCCTTTGATTAGTTTTTCAAAATTTGCAAGATTTCGAATTAATGATGCGCCAACTAAAATTCCTGCAAGTCCAAGGTAAGTTAGAAAACCTGTATTTCTCCCAAAAACGCCAAAAATATTCTGCTCGAAAGGTGCATCGCTAGCCATGGTTGAAATTAATCCAGAGATAACAAAGAAAATGAGCGCGACAAACACAGGCTTTTGATAGCTAATACTTGTTTTTAAATCATTCTTTAGGACCAAAGCCCAGATGGAGAACCCAATTCCAACGGTTACAACCATTTTGCCTACGTTTACCGGATCGTAACTCATAAATCCGGTGACAAGGAGGCTCACAGCCGGAACACCTAAATACAATAATTTTGCGATGGCTTTTTCGGAAGATTTATTCAACATAGCCACAATCCTACTTTCAACGCAACCACATATCACTCACAAACTTACCCCTCAAAGCCGAAACCCGGCCTCTCCGAAGAGGGACCGGGTTTCGGTTCTAGATCTTTAGAAGATCGAGGCTAATTAAGCCTTTACCTTCTTCTGGATCTTTACTACGAGGTTAGTCAATGAAGTGATCTGTGCCTTAAGAGCGGAGATCAATGAAGTGACCTGTGCTGAAAGCTCAGCAACTGCATCTACGGCCTCTTGTGCCATAGCTGTTGCTGCCTCTGCTGCCTCTGCTGCAGATAGAGCTGCATCAGTAGCATCATTTGCTGCTGCTGTTGCTTCTTCTGCTGCA
>JACCDN011178377.1_pt1 | contig 11822 bp, 12 predicted proteins | sample 7441691 | NCBI WGS metagenome assembly JACCDN01 (sample SAMN15323439, study PRJNA562643) | freshwater metagenome | isolation source: river surface water | place: USA:Blue River Watershed | collected 2017-08-16
CCGACTTTTCGCTGAACTCGATGAACATCTTCTCCTCCGGCAGCAACAACTTCGGCCACAGCAACCGCAACCGCAACCTGCGCCGCAACGGCCAGGAGCTGATGCGCGAGTCGTGGATCAAGCAGCCCAGCGGCTGCTAGAACACTACCTGCGCGGCGGCCTGGGCGCCATGCTGAGCTAAGCCGCTAAAGAACGCGGCAAAGCGAAGCGGGGCGCCCACTTCCTGAAGACATCTCCGGTTCTTTTTCTCGGCGCGTCCAACGCGAGGCGGCCCAACCACCACGTCTGGTGGCTAGGGCATGCGTCGCACGGGGAGCGCTGAGACCTTAACGTCATTCGCCACCACGCATCGAAGCGCAGGTGGCACAAGGAGTGGATGAATGGATCCACACACGGGTTTCCTGTAGCGCCGTTGTTGGTTCAACAACTTCGGCGATAATAAAAAACAACCCTCAACCGCCGCACCGCGGCAGGAAGGAGCGCAACGCATGCGCTGCCTCACCAACCGCGGCCCCCGAAATCGCGGGCCGCCCAACGTTCATTTTTAAGCCGGCTAGAAGACGACACGCCACCAAGCGTCGCCCAAGACGGGGACCAGGGCATGTCGCAACTTCTACGCCGGCTTTAGTATTTCATTTTATTTTTTCAAACTTTTACCCAAAGGTTTTTTTGTTTTTATATTGACAAATCAATAATGAGAACTTATAGTAAATTGCCTTTTGGCAAAAAAACAGCGGTGATTTAAACAGGAGGAATGCTATGAAAAAAGTGGCAGCGGTGATGTTTGTGTGTGTGGTGTTGGTGGTAGTATTTTACTCATACATTTTGCCCAAAAAAGGATATGGGTATACCAATGGTTTTGACAGTGGAAATTCGGATATAGTGTATCAGTGTTTTAACGGCAAAGCACCAGAAGTGAAAGTTGATGCTGACCCCAACAACAATAGGCAAATAGCGAGTTTTAGGTGCAGCGTAACTGAGAAATTTACGCAATTTTATTGTGATGCCCCTAGACGTGCTCGTTGGAATCGCTGGAGTAGAAGTGAAGGTTCTTTTTTGTTTACAATCATTGTTAACTGTTACTAGTACACCACATTTTTTGAATACACCCCGGCATTTTTAGTGCCGGTTTTCTGTTTTTAAGTTTTTGAATCTTTTTCAAAAAAATTGCAAAAGTAAAGTTTTCTAAAGTATACTATAATTATGCTTGGTAAAAATTAATGTATCTTTTTATGGAGCGAATGTCTGTTGAACGCGAATCTAAACCTGAAAAAAATAAACGAACATTTTTTTTAGTTTCAGAAATTGGTTCTGGGTCACCAGCAGAAAAGGCTGGTTTTTTAGACGGTGACTTGGTAATTGAAGTGGATGGAGAACCAGTGATAAGTGGAGAGGATTATTTTACCCGTTTGGCGCCACAAAGTGAGGCGCCAATGTATTTTACGGTGATAAGAGCCGGGGCTAAAGTATCTTTAAGAGTAATACCTGCCTACGCTAAAGAAGTTGATCGGTATAGAGTAGGTTTTATGTTTTTAGAATTTAAAGGCATGATGACTAGCCAAGAAGAAAAACATGAAATCTTAATCAGAGAAGAAGGATCGTTAGAAGATGATAAGGGCGAAAAAAAATGTGATTTTTATCTTGAGTATGAGCCCACCAGAGCGATGTACAAAGATTCCAGTTTTCCTGGAAGCGATGTGTTTGAAGAAAAAAGAGGAATGAGAGCGCGGTCTTTTGTTCTTGTATATAGTAAAGATAGTGAAAAAAAGGAGTATGATCTAATAAAAAAGTTTAGATCAACAGACACTGAAATTGTTATTGCTCTAGAGAAAATTAATTACGCTGCCGCTTTTCATGATCCAAACCAAAATCAAGTAGTGACCAGGATACCTCGATCGGTGGGTGATGTCGAACTGCTGCTTCACGAATTAACTCATGGTCGGCAAAGAGACGACGAAGTAATTGGAAGAATCATGCAGTTTTATGGTTCCCAAAAAAAATATGATCAAGAAATAGTTTGGGATGCCTATGCTATTAGACGTTTGCCTAATGAAGTAAAAAGTATTTTGCAAGTCATGCCCGAAATAGTAGAAGGCACAGATTTTGAAAATTTTTACCATTCCCTTGGTCAAAAATTAGCTGTTTTAAGCGAGGAGTATGACCAGCTAAGTTCTAAAAAAAGTGAAACATTCGCTGTGGCAAGAAATTTTTTTTCTCAAACCAAATCAAATCACCAAGTGCTTTTGGGTGAATTTTTTAATAAACTTCTTTGCTCAAAATTTAATCACCCTTTTTCTTCGGAAGAACAAAGGGTAGTTGTGGGAAAATTTGAAGAATTGGGCGCTGTGTTTTATGGGTTAGACAACCCTCCTCCCGCGCCTGCTGATGATTCTGTGCCTAAAAATTTTTTTAAAGCAGAGTATTTAAAAAATAAAGAGAGCGCGATCGGATTCATTGGTACTATCCTTGAATCAAGCACCATGACCTGTGATAGCGTGGTGTATGATTCAGAACATCAAAAAGCACGAATTCGATTGGGGATGAAGTATGGACGTAAAACCTTTTGTTTAGATTGGGATCTTCCAGTTGAATCTGAGGTGTATGAAGTGTTTAAAATGCAGTTTGATGTGTTAAAAGATGCCGAAAACCAGATTGATGACAAAGTTCAAGTTTTAAAAAAAGATATTCTTGGTTTAAAAGTATCGGGTAATATTGCGGTGGAGGAGGTGCTTTCTGCCCCTCGCTGGATTGCGGAGAGAGATGCAGAGCTGGGAGCTTTGTGGGGATTTCGCGAGATTAGAAAAGAAACAGGAATTGATCTGTTAACCACATTTCATGCTGTTTCTCAGAAAGAGATAGAGCAAACTGAGCAAGATATGTCTAAGCAAGGAATTCTGCCACACAGACGTGACCAGTTACAGGCATGGTTGGAAGAAGTTCGCGCTAAGCCCTTACAAATTATATCAGCAAGAAGTATGGTGCGAAAACATTTAGATGTTATCGGAGCTACCAACGAGGTGGCTCGCCGGCTTAATTTTGCTAAAATTAAAGGTATTAAGTCTAATCGACCTCCTCAAACGCTCTAAATTCTTTTGATTCTCTTTCGCTGTTGACAAAAGTAGTCCATTCCGCTAGTATAAGCACATTATTTAATGTGGGATCCCTCAATTCATCTTGAAGGAGTTTGCACCACGTAAAATCTATCTATGTCAAAACGAATGAGCGACCTCAATACCAAGGTCAAAAAAAATTTGGTGTATACTTGGGATGACGCCCTTAAATTGGCCAAAGAAACGAGTAAGGTTAAGTTTGATGCGAGTGTTGAGTTGCATATCAATTTAGGAATCGATCCAAAAAAAGGGGATCAACAAATTCGTTCCACAGTAGTTTTGCCACACGGAACTGGTAAAAGTAAAAAAATTGCTGCCTTTGTTTCTCCAGAAAAAGAAAAAGATGCAAAAGATGCTGGAGCTGATTTAGTATGCGGAGAAGACGAAATTAAAAAAATTAAAGAAACTGAAAAAGTTGATTTTGATATTGCTGTTACCACCCCGGATATGATGCCTAAATTGGCATCTATTGCTAAGGTTCTTGGTCCTAAAGGTTTAATGCCTAATCCAAAAACAGATACAGTTGGACCCAATATTAAAAAAATTATTGAAGAGTTGAAAAAAGGTAAAATTACTTTTAAAAATGATGATACGGGAAATGTTCATGTCTCAATTGGTAAAGTAAGTTTTTCAGAGGCGCAGCTTAAAGAAAACTTGACCGCATTCATGGAAGCTTTGAAAAAAACAAAACCTTCTTCATCAAAAGGAACTTTCATGAAAAATATAGTTGTTCAAAGTACGATGGGTCCAGCTATAAAAATATCCGATAATTAAAAACAGGTAAGAAAAAACACTTTGTTAGCACGCAAAGTGTTTTTTTATTCCACAGAAACGATTGACTTTTCTGCATTTTTGCGTATAATTAACCCTATAATAGGAGGGACGCATGGACGCTCTTGATGTTTTGGACACTGCTCCGACGCCCACTGGATTTTCTTCTCGACCAATTACACAGGAGGATTTTCAACAGGGAACTCTAAGCTTAGATTCCTTGTGTCTTTTTGCTCAGGTGGTTTTACACTGCCATTCTTTGAGAGCAACCGATGATGTTCCTGAAAATCAAACATGTGGTTGTTCATTTATGCCCGGCAACATATACAGCACCTGCAGCGAGACTGCGATGCATTATTTCACTTTTCTTTTGGCGATTCATAAATCCTGCTATCTCCATCGAAGATGGTGGAATCAGAATGTATTTATTGCTCGATCTAGCGGGGTTTTTGGAGCGGCGTATGTGATGGTGGGGCGCTGCCAAAACGACCCTCGAACTATCGAGAATGTGGTGCGAACAAATATTTCTTTTCAGTTGCTGTACAACGGGCTTTATCCTCCGACGGAACCGGCAATAGAAAAGCCTCCTGACACTGATGAAGCAAGTTTTGAGGATGTCTACAAAGAAGTGTTGGCCGCACCAGATCGGCCTAACGAGCCCCAAGAAGAATTGAGGGCTTCGATCTAAGAAATTTCCCACCAGCCTAAAAAATGGCTGGTGTTGTATTTAGTTTTGTTTGCTTGCAAATCTAAGTATGTTTGATACTATGAATTTAATCTAAATCAAATATATGAATGAAGAAACATATCATCGACCAAGTTGGGATGAGTATTTTATGGAAATCACACGCGCTGTTGCCAAACGCGCTACTTGTGATAGGGGAAGGTCGGGTTGTGTTATAGCTCGAAATAAACAAATTTTAGTCACTGGGTATGTTGGAGCGCCTAAAGGGCTACCTCATTGCGATGAGGTAGGTCACCAAATGAAAATGACTACCCATGAGGATGGTCATACAAGCCAACATTGTGTGCGCACTACTCATGCCGAACAAAATGCTATTGTGCAAGCTGCTAAACTTGGTATTGCAATAGATGGGGGAGTATTATATTGCAAAATGACTCCTTGTACCATTTGTGCAAAAATGATAATAAACGCAGGTATTTTACGAGTGGTTTGTGAAAAGCGTTATCATGCTGGTAGTGAGAGTGAGGGTATGTTTGCTCAGGTTGGTATAGAGCTTTATTATTTTGACACTGAAATTGAAACTTATGATAAACAATAAAAAAATAATTTTGGGATTCGTTGGTGATTTGGCAAGCGGTAAAGGAACGATTTCTAAATATCTTGAAGAACATCATCAGGCCCACACCTATAGGTTTTCAAGCATTTTAAGAGATTTGTTGACTAGGCTATATATCCCACACAATCGAGAAAATCTGCAAAATATATCAACTGTTTTGCGCTCTCTGTTTGGTCAAGATGTTCTTAGTAAAGTTATTGCTGAAGATGTTAAAAATGATACTGCATCCATTATAGCGATTGATGGTATTCGTAGGCCAACAGATATAGCTTACCTAAAGGAAGTTCCTGGTTTCCACCTGCTGTATCTTACCGCTGATCAAAAAATTCGTTGGCAGCGTTTGGTGCAAAGAAATGAAAATGAAGGAGATGCGGCCAAAAGCTTGGAAGATTTTGAAAAAGATGAAAATGCCGAAGCAGATCGGTTAATCAAAGAACTTGGATCAACTGCGGAATTTGTGATTACTAATAATAAAAGCCTGTCTGAATTTTACGATGAGATTGAACAGGTGCTTGTTAAGCTTGGATATGCAGATAAAAATTAAGCGTCTTCATCCTGAAGTTAAGCTGCCAAATTACGCACACGTTGGCGATGTTGGCTTGGATTTATATACACTAGAAACCTATACTCTACAGCCTGGCGAGCGGCATTTTTTTTACAATGGATTTGCGCTAGAATTTCCGGTAGGCTATGCAGCGATTGTAAAAGACAAGGGAAGCCTGCCAAAAAATGGCGGTTTACATGTGCTTGGTGGAGTTTTTGACGCGGGATATCGTGGCGAGTATAATGTGCTTAGTATAAATTTGTCCGACCAACCCTTCACGGTAGAAAAAGGCCAAAAAATTGCTCAACTCGTGATTTTTCCTGTGGCTATTGCGGATTTGGTAGAAGTCGATGAGTTAACTGAGAGTGATCGCGGCACAGGCAGCTTTGGTAGCACTGGAAAATTTTAATTATCTTATTTATTTTTAAACATAAAGCATATGTTTGACGGAGGGGAATCAAGAGGGTTTAATCCGGAAGACGACATGTTGTCTAAAGCGGAAAAAGAGCGGAATCCTTTTTATGGCCAAGACGGTATAGACGACAATGGTGTTATTGAAATGACTGCTGAGTCAAATGATGAGTTTGAAGGTAGTAGAAAAAACATTGACGAAAGGGAGCTTAATGATGAAATTGATTTGACTATGGCCTCAGAAACCGCCAATCCTTTTTATGGAAAAGATGGTCTAGGGGAAGATGATGATATTAAAAAAGCTGCATAATTGAACAAGAAACTACTCCCTACAACTAGGAGTAGTTTTTTAATACACACATAACTTGAACTTTTCTTGCCTAATGCTACTATAGCGTCACTTTTTTACTCCAAAAACCTATGTCTCAATTTACCGATGAAGAAAAAGCACTCCTTTCAAACTATGTAACCAATACCGATAAAGACATTTTTGCCCTAAAAAACCTACCCGGCATCGCCGGTGCAGTTTACGCTCGCTACAGCCGCGCTAAAACAGGCTTTCGCGAGACCCTGCTTAAGGAGTTTGTGCAAGAAGGTGTAATTAGTCACGAACATGCGGAAGAGTTGATTGAGCGCATTTTGGTTGCATATGGTGATGATTCTGTTGGAGAACTTGAAGGAGCGCATGTGTCTTTTGAAAATATTTCTGTTTTAGCAACAAAAGAAATTGAAGATCGTAGAATAGGTGGTTCGCCAATTGAAAAATCAACAAGATACGTTTTCTTTAACGAAAAAGACGAATCCGGCAATTATCGCTATGTTCGCGAGCCAAAAATCATGGCTTCAACTTATGCTTCGGCCTATGTTGAAACTATGGATTTTGTTTTCGATACATATAGCGAGCTTCTGGAACCAATGCAGAAATTTTATCAACAATTATTTCCTTTTGATGTGGCGGCTTACGACATTCTTGGAACTGGCGAAAAACAAAATTATGCGCAATTAAGTGAAGAAAAAGACCAAAAAGCATTCACAACCACCTATAAAATTGATCTTAAAACGAAAGCTTGTGATACATTGCGTTGCTTGTTGCCGTTGGCAACAAAAACTAATGTTGGCATGTTTGGAAACGGTCGATTTTTTCAAGGCCTTATTTCCCATCTTCTCAGCACCCCATATCCTGAAGTAGTGAGTATGGGGCATGATTTATTTGAGGAACTAAGTAAGTTAATTCCTAAATATGTTCATCGCGCTCAGGTAAAAAGATATAATATTTTAATTGACCAAGAAATGCGTGTGTTGGTCGAAGAGATTCTACAACATCTTCCTCTGGATAGTGCTCCGTTTGTAACACTGGTTCCTTTCGAGCTTCGTAATGGGGAGGATTTTTTGCTGGCACACATGTTGTATGGCTATACCAATCATTCTCTAAAACAACTACATCGTTTTGTGAGAACTCTTAATGAATCTACTCGAGATCGAATAAAAGCAACGTATGTAGGACGAAGGCAAACAAGACGTGATCGACCTGGCAGAGCCCTAGAATCTGGATACACCTACACTTTTGACCTGTTTGCCGATTATGGAACGTATAAAGATTTGATGCGCCACCGTATGAACACGCAAATTCGCCAAATTTTTACACCAGAACACGGCATGATTATTCCTCAAGATTTGATTGACGCTGGTTTTGAAGAGAAGATAATGATCTGTCAGGAAAAAGTTTTAGGTTTGTATAAAATTTTGTATGCTAATTTGGGTGAGGTGGCATCATATGTTACGTTGCATGGTAACCGTGTTCGTTGGATTATGGGCTTTAACGACCGTGAAGCTATGCATATGCTAGAGTTGCGCACTACCAAACAGGGTCATCCACAATATCGCAAATTATGCCAAGAAATGCATAAAGAAATAAGCAAAGTTGATCCGTGGCGGGCTAGCATTATGAATTTTGTTGACCATAATAGTTATGAAAGTGCTCGCGGTGATAGTGAGGCCAGACAAAGAGTAAAAGAGCAGATGCTTGATGAAAAGTATAAAAAAACTAATTAAAAAACATGGATTTACCACAAGGAAAGTTTATTGTTCTTGATGGTCCTGAGGGTTCTGGAAAAAGCACAGTGATTGATCATTGGAAGCAGGAGTTTGAGACTCAAGGTAAAAAAATTTTTGATTTAAAATCATTTTGGCGAACGTACGATCACCAACCAGACGCAGCGGATGTGTTGGCAGTGGATATTATTTTTAGCGCAGAAATGAGCTATACCGGAATTGGCAAAGTATTGCGCGAAGAACTAATCAAAAATGGAACAAATTATCCAGCTTTGGCGATTGCGGAAGCGTATGCGCTTGATCGAATGATTTTGTATAAAAAGTTTTTTATTCCAGCACTTGCTCTGGGTAAAGTTATTATTTCTGATCGCTCGGTGAGCACATCGCTAGCATACCAACCACTTTCTGACCCATCGGTTACCTTTGAAAAAGTTGCAAATTTACCAGGAAATAAAATTGCTTTAGAAAATCCTCCAACGGATCTTATTTTGTTTCAAATTGAGCCAAGTATTGGTTTGCAACGTTTGGCAACCAGGCATGGTAAAAATGATGATGCAATTTTCGAACACCTCGATTTTCAAGAACGAGCGTATGAAGTTTTCATGTCACAAAAATACCGAGATTTTTTTGCCTTACTCGGGACGAGGGTTCACTATTTGCCGGTAGAGAGAGAAATTGGTATAATTAAAGAAGAATCTTTTAAATTAGTATCTTCTTTATTATTTTCTTAAAACGTATGCTTATCTCTGCGTCGGGAATTATTGAGCAAAGTTGGCGAGTTTGCATTCAAAATTTTAGAAAACTTCTTCCTTATTATTTGAACTTTGGTTTTATTATTTTTTTAGCTTCACTGATAAAATTTGTCCAGCCGATCGAATTTCGTTATGGAATGATCACAAATAACGGAGTGCTCATTTTCTTTTCTGAGATGTTGTGGATATTAGTTTTTTCTATTTTAACTATTTGGTCATCAACAGCTTTTGCTATTGCGCTTAAAGCAGGGCTAGAAAAAGATGTGATTCCTTCTTTTAAAGAAGCGGCTATTAAAACAAGCGCCGTTTTTTGGCGTGTTCTGCTTACTTCAGTCGCTACAAGTATTATTGTTATTTTTGGTACGGTTTTGTTAATTATACCGGGTGTTATTCTTAGTGTTTGGTATATATTTTCAACGTACGAAGTAATTTTTTCAGGTAAAAAAAGTTTTGAAGCGCTTACATCAAGTAAGGCATTGGTGCTTGGGAGATGGTGGAAAGTTTTGTGGAGATTATTAGTACCAAGTCTTTTGTATGGTTTGATGATGGGTTTCTTTATTTTAATTTCTCTTGTTCCTTTAAATTTGCATTTTATTTCCAAGATCGATACCACCTCTCTTCAAGAGAGGGTAAATTACCTCATCTATGAAGGAAATGCGGCAGAAATTACTAAGCTTACTTCGGCGGAGCAAAAAACATATTTAATTAACTATCATCCCGAAACTTTACTCCCGCTGCCTGTTCTTTTGCTGAATTTGTTTATTAGTGCTTTCGTATACATGATATGTATTCCGTTTTCATATACATCGGTGCTTGCTCTGTACAAAAGTGTGCGTGAGAATCCGCTTGAGGAAATCCCTGTGATTTAGTAACTTTAATTAAGTTTATTTAACTATGCTTATCTCCACAACACAACTCATCTCACAAAGCTGGAAGATCTATTTTAGAAACTTCAAAACATTAATGTCTTTTATTGGAATACAAATACTTTTGGTTATTGTGGCTTTTGGTGTGCCAGGGGGCTTATTCTATTTGGCCAGCAAAACTTCCTCAGGCTTTTTGATGATTCTTGGAATTATTAGTTATGTTTTGGGAATTTGCGCTTCAGTATACGGGGGGCTTTGGATCAATGTCGCCACCTCAAAAGCAGCCAAGAATGCTATTGAAAATAAAGCCATGAGTGTTTCAGATGTGTTTAAAAAAACTCGCTCGCTTATTTTACCAACTTTTGGCACAACTCTTTTAAAAGTTGCGCTTGTTTATTTGGGGTTGATTGCTTTCATTATCCCAGGAATTATTATGCTCGTTACCTATGCTTTTGCTGAAACTGCAGTGGTTTATGATGAGCCAAAAGAAGGTGCCGCCGCAATTAGAATAAGCAAAGATTTGGTTTTCGGTCGTTGGTGGAGAATGCTTGGTCGCTGGTTAGTTGCTTATCTTTTACCTATAGTAATAATCTCGATTATCGCCTACTTCTTCTCACTGTCCTTTAAGGGTTCTATAGTTAGTGCAGCAACTGAGCAGCGAGTACCTATGGTAGTTTCCACATCAGATGTGCCACCTTACGATCTAAACGATTTTAATTTGAATGATGATGATTTTAGTGAGTTTGAGAGCTTTATGAATAGTCGACAATCTTTAGATAAAAAACTCACCATCAGTCCTCGGTTTATTGCTTTTTTTGGATCATTATCTATTTTAAGCATTCTGTTGACTCCTTATTTCACGGTTGTGGGCGGTCTTTTATACACAAGTGCTAAGGCTAACCAAATAAAGAAAGTGTAAAAGCAAATTCTTCAAAAGAAGGTGTTCTAAACACCTTCTTTTTTTATTGCTAAATCAGTTCAAAAATGCTAAACTTTAAGAAAATTGACCTTATTTTATTATGCCTTCTTACATCCCAATTATTGGTCTTGAAGTTCATGTTGAGCTCAAAACCAAAAGCAAAATGTTTTGCTCATGTTTGAACGATCCTTTTATTGAAACTCCAAATGTTAATATTTGCGAAATTTGCTTGGCTCACCCCGGAACTTTACCTGTGCCAAATAAAACTGCTATTGAATGGACTGTTAAAATTGCTACTGCCTTGAATTGTAAAATCGCGGAACTGAGCAAGTTTGATCGCAAACATTACTTCTACCCTGATCTTCCAAAAGGCTACCAAATTTCACAATCTGACCAGCCTATTGGCGAGCATGGTTTTATCGATCTCGACTTATCTAGTACGGATAACCAGCGTGAAAAAGCGCGCATTGGTGTCACTAGAGTGCACCTGGAAGAAGATACAGCCAAGCTCTCACACGACACTACGGGTAATACTTTGGCCGATTTTAATCGGGCTGGTGTGCCGTTGGTTGAAATCGTTTCTGACCCAGATGTTCAAAGTGCTGTTGAAGCCAAACTTTATTGTCAGGAATTACAAATGATTTTAAGATCGCTTGGGGTAAGCAACGCGGAAATGGAAAAAGGCCAAATGCGTTGTGAAGCGAACATTTCTTTGCAGGAAGTAGGAAAATTCACTATTGAATCGGGTGTAGTGAAACCTGTTGGTAACTATAAACTAAATTCAAAAGTAGAAGTTAAAAACATTAACTCTTTCAGGGCGGTGGAAAAAGCAATTCTATACGAAACTGAGAGGCAAACCGAGCTTTTAGATAAAGGTGAGAGTTGGGTACCAGAAACGCGGGGGTGGGACGATACTAGTGGCAAAACCCTCTATCAGCGTTCCAAAGAAAGTTCAGCAGACTACCGCTACATGGCTGAACCAGATATTCCACCGTTTAACCCGCAAAAAATTGCCGGTGAAATTGTGCTGCCAGAAATGCCTCAAGCTAAAAGAATTCGCTTTGAAGAAGAGTACGGATTTTCACGTGCTGATTCG
>JACCDN010326860.1_pt1 | contig 11820 bp, 13 predicted proteins | sample 7441691 | NCBI WGS metagenome assembly JACCDN01 (sample SAMN15323439, study PRJNA562643) | freshwater metagenome | isolation source: river surface water | place: USA:Blue River Watershed | collected 2017-08-16
ATATTTAGTAAAGACAAAGCCTATGAAATACTAACATCACTTCTTGCAATACGCTTAACTGGGAGCAGTTTAGTACTTCAAATGAGAAATAATGTAGAGCTAAGTGCATATCAGGAAGTATTGCTACCAAATGAAATTCGCAGCGTATATGGATCAGAAGTTGATAAATTCCTATTAAATATTAAATCATACGAAGATAAAAAAATCTCTATTAAATCTTTTGTTAGATCACAAGAGCCTTTTGGTATTTGGTGCCGTATACGTAACGAATTAAAAAAGTTATTTGGTGATGAAGGAGAAGCAATAGATAAGAATTGGTTTAGTAAATTAAGTGTGGCAGAGGATAAGCAGCGCAAATCTCTAACACTGCAAGCCCCTAGTGAGTTTGTAAAAGACTGGATAAGTACAAGGTACAGCACTTTGATTGAGAAACAGTGCCAAGCTCATAACTACAATCTACAACTAGTATAAGCGGTGTAATTATGAAAAATACAATCAAATATATTAGTACTATAGCAGCATCTTTAATATCATTCTCTGGGGTAGTTAGAGCAGAGGTAAATCCTAGTAACTTTGTACAAAGCAGATACTGGTATGAAGATGAAGACATCAGGGGGATATTAAAGCTTAAAACAGGAGATAATGCCTACGTAGCTCCTGCATTACCATTTGAAAGCAAAGAATTAGTCAAAGACATAGTTGTATCATCTGTAGATGAAGCAAAGAGAAACGGTACGGCATTAATTCCGATTAATTTTGGCAATAGTCATTGGGTAGCACTCGCCTTGCGCAAAGGTGAGGGTGATAGTGTTAAAGCTATATATAATGATTCATTTGGTAGCGCGCTGAGCTTTAAAACAAATGGCGCCTACGTTCTAGAAGTCTTGCAAGAAATCGACCCAACTATAGAACTAATTGACTTGCAAGTAAGGCAGCAGAGTGATGGTAGTTCATGCGGAGCATTTACAGCTGAGAATCTAGCAGTAATAGCAAGCCTTGATGTAAGTAGTCTTAGCAGAGATCAGCTACAAAACATTTTGTCAAAAATCAATGATGCTGGCGGTATTAGAAGGTCACATTTTTATCTGTTCTATAATGCTGAGCAAGGTACGCTTGATGTTATAGTGCTTAAGCCTCGTGCTGAACTGGTAGTATCTAATATTGCGCATCAGCATAAGCAAATATCTTCAAATTTAAGAAACGTTCAAAACCTAATACATGATCGCTTAGGTGCTTTAAGTAGAAGTAATTATCTAACTGGGTTGTCATCAGGTGATGATCAAATCACGCATGGATTTTGGATTAAGGGTTATTGGGGTAATAGCAAAGACAAAACCACAGATCTAGCAAATAAAAGTAATTTACATGGTATTAGTATTGGGGCAGATACAAAGCTCGATGAGGATAGCACTATAGGAATTGCTTTTAATAAAGCTAATTCAAAGAGTAAATATTCCAATAGTAGTTTGAACTTAGGAAGTAGCACTCTAGAAACCAACTTAGTTAGTTTGTATGGAAGTGGCAACATTGATGATGATCTAGTTGTTAATGTTGATGCCTCATATGGTGTAGGTCTAATTAAGAATAGATTAGTTACCGGTGATAGTAGCAAAAGAAAAGCGACTATAATGGGCATCAATACAGCGCTTAACTACAACTATTCATTATCAGAGGATTTAGTTCTTACTCCAAGTCTTGGAGTGTCGTATAGCAAGTTCACATTAAAAGGATATGAGGATAGTGGTATTAAGGTAAAAACCGCTAAACCACAAGCTTTAAGTCTTATGGCTGGCTTAACCCTAACTACATTTTTTGACACTAAATTATTTACTTTAATTCCAGAAGTGTCGGCAAGTTATAGGCACGGAGTATGGAATAAGGGAAACAAACAAATAATATCTAACTTAATTAATCAAAGTATTTTGCGGCAGAAAATAGGCGCAAGCCAAAAGACTATGGAGGTTGGTGCTGGCCTAACTATAGCAGGAGATACTACGGAATTAGGTGGTGGATATGAAAGAGCCTGGCAAGGTAAGAGTGTATCGCAAGTAGGGTACATAAAACTTAGGGTGAATTTTTAGAGAAAAGGAACAACAGAGGACAAATACTATGAAGGAACATCAAGACAGAATTATGAAAAGAACTAAAAATATGGATTTAAGTACCTTAATTAACAGACCTGTAAAAGCATTTTTTGATAGCAGGATAGAGCCTAGTGATATTGCTCCTTCTGATGGAAAAGACAAAATAATCCCTACTACTTTCAGATTGCCAGCTGACATAAGGAATTATTATAAATTGATGGCAAATACATCTAGAACAACATTACAGGGAGCGGTGCTACAAGTGCTGGGTTCTGTTATGGAAGCCCATACAATCTACCAAAAGGCAGAGTGTGACGCACAAGAGTTAAGTGATTGTTTTTTTTACAATACTACAAGGCCCGTGGATACAAGTGCGCTATTTCATGAAATAGCGATTAGACCATCATGGTATTTTTCATTTATTGCCCCTCTAGGGTGCGGCAAAACTTTTGCTGCAAAAGAAGTAATAACAAATGCAATTGCTGAGGATTGGCAAGTAGGTATTTTTGACATTATACATGATGATTACCAAGAATTGTCATGCCACCGGTTGTCGATTTCAAAAGAAACATACGTGTTAGACCCTGAGATTAAGGCTCTGATAGACCTTTTGCGTCGAGCTGTATTTTTTCCGTTGGAAAGCGAAATAGCGGAGCTATTAAATTCGATAAGAAAAATGTCTGAGCCGTTGGATGAAACTAACAGTAATTCTGAGTGTAAAAAGTTAATCGTGATTGACGGAATAAGTTTACTGCCTAGAGGCGTGCCTTTTTTAAACACCTTCTATTTATTGTGGTTAATTGCATTAAGACATCATGGAATTAAACTGTTAATGCTCAACCGACTATATCAAGGGGAGGAAGAAGAACATGCATTTCTTCCGTACATTGACACTGAAATATTCAGATTTTGGAAAAAATCTCAAAAACCGAAATGGCAAATATTTAGAAACTAATTTTAAAGAGACGAAAGGAGAAAGAAACAATGAGTAGTTGGTTGGAATATGACGATATGAGTTTAGCCCAGTGGTCAGGGTTAGCGCATCGTAAGCGGGTAAAAAAGATGGCGAAGCTTTATGAGGCAAGTCAAGAGGCAATGAGGTTAGCAAGATCTCTAGAATCTCAAGATCGCTTGCAAGCTATTTTGGCATATCAAGAATCGAGGTTGAAGAATCAAGTGGTTAAGAACAGAGATGACATAGCTTTGTATTACGTGGAAAAGAAAACAAGTTGTCTTAACGGAGGTAGGGTATGAGTGCAGGTAGTGTTAATAGGGGGGTGGTGGTGACGAACATTTTACTGATACTGGTTTTAGGGGCAATAGTATTTCTTTGTATTGATCAGAGAACAATAGCGAAAGAAGCAAGGAAAGGAGAAGAGAGGCTATATGGGTTAATGAGGAGTCATGCGGGTCATGTATGGACTGAGGATTTGAAAAAGGAAGGTAGGCGTTTGGCTTTTGCAGAGCATTTTGCTGCTCAGGTTTTGAAAGGCACTGACAGAGACAGAGACAATTTTAAAAAGTTACTGGAACATGGCGCAGAAGGTATTGAGTCATATCTATCCTTAAAGGGTGGAAGAGAGGTAGTATTTGCCACAAGGGCTCATATTTTAACTGATATTTCGGCTGTATGGCAAGAAAGCATGTCAAGACATTTTCCGATAATGAAGGACATCATAAATAACGACGAAGTTAGCGCTGAATTAATTAACTCAACAACAAAAGGAGAGAAAAAATGAAAGTAAAAAATCTAAAAACAATAGAACTAAAAGACCTAGAACAGGAGTGTAATTACATGATGCTTAAACTACTATTCATGGTTCTAGTAGCGACTATTAGCTCGTTATTCTTTAATGAATTGGCTTTTGCGAAGTTTGATATAGATGCAGGAGTTGCGGCAGCAACTAATCCAATTATAGCCGGTATTGAGGCGCATTGGGGCAAAGGAGTAATTCTAACTAGTACTGCAGCTGCGTTATTCGGTGAAGGTGATGGTAGACAAAGAGCAATGCGCGCAGGTGCTGCCGCAGGAGCAGCAGGAGCGGTTGTATTGGGCGTAATAGCGATGCTTAAATAATTTAAGTAAAAAATGGAACTAAACAAGAATTTAAGATGAAAAGACGAACTTTTTTATTGTGCTTGAACAAACAACGCAAATTTTACAATTTCAGTATTGGTGGAGTTGTAGGATGCGCCTCATGTGCTTTGATCTTTGGATTACCTAAAGGGGTGATATGGGGATTAGCAGCAGGAGCGATTGGATTTGTTGTAGGGAACTGGATATCGAAGGCTTTGTATTATGGGGATTTACAAAGAGGTATGTATTGGTACTTGCCATATGCAAAGATTTGGTTATCACCAAGTATTCCTGAATCATCTGAAAGAGAGGAGTTGTAGTATATGCAATTACATGTGATGAGTCAGAATATTGAAAGTGTAGCAAGACAAAGAAATGTATTTCTGGTACTAGCTATGTTGCTGCTTGTTAGCTTAATACTGGTAACTTTAAAACTGCTTAGTGTATCAGAGAGAGTAATACTTGTTCCAGGGCTTCATCAAGAAGCCTGGGTATCAGATAAGAAAGTGTCGTCTAGTTATTTAGAAGAAAACGCAGCTATGTATTTGCCTTTGCTCCTTGATCTTGATCCGACGTGTATAGCCTGGAAAAGAGATAGAGTGCTTGAGCATGTAGCAAAGAGTGATACTAAGTCATTAAAGATCTTAACTGAGTATTTTGCTAACGCTAACCAAAACTACGAGCAATTTTCACTGAGCACTCACTTTGCATTAAAGAAGCTAGAAAGTGATCAATCAACATTAAAGGTAATTGCACATGGTCAATTAGTGTCAAGGTTTGGCAATAGAGGATTTGAGAGCGAGCCTGCAATATATGGTTTGCAGTTTGAGTGGGTAGCAGGGCGTCTTTTGTTAAAAGAGTTTGTTAAAATCAGCAAAGAGGAGCTAGAGAATGCAAAGAAGTAAGAAAGTAGCAGTTGCAATGTTAATGCTTACAAGCCTTAGCTTTGGTGCTAAGGCAAATGTAATCGCTAACTCAAACCAAATTAGGCAGCAAGAGGAAGATAAAGAACAGATACTGAAACTAGAGTATGGCAAGCCACTTAAAGTGACGGTAAGTAGTAGCGAGATTAATAGAATTAGCTTTGCACCCAATGTTATTGTAGCGATATGGGGAGATAACACAAAGTATAGTGCTCTCTTAAGTAAGAATGGTAGTGAGTTATTTCTAACTACTAAGGTAGAAGAAAATAAAAAGATTCATCTGTCCGTGGAGTTATCTGGTGGCAAGGTAGTAGATCTAGAACTAACAGCAATGCCTTCCGAAAGCGCAAAGATTGTCAAGATTGAGCAATCGGATCACAAAGGAGCAAACCGTCAGTTAGAAGGAATCACTAGAATGCTTGAAGCAATGAAAGCAGGGACTATCGGAAAGTATAATGTAAAAGAGATTAAGAGCTCTAAAGGGCAAATTTTAAAGAACCTAAATGTTGTAGCAAAGAAAAGCTATAAGTATGAAAATTTAACAGGTTTTGAACTTAATGTAGTTAGCGGTAAGAAGAGAGTCAGAAATAAGGTTACTGCAGGTGCGCAGATAAGTTCAACAGACCTAGAACAGATTAAGAAAGAATTGAGTAATCACTTTAGGAATGTAGTTGCGATTGATATAGCTCCAATCTCTAAATCTAAAACAAAAATAGGCGAAGCAAACTATACGGTTTATTTAGTTACAAGAAGTGGGGAAGAGCTATGAGTGTAGGTATGGGCTTGATTGAGAAGATAACTAAAACCTTAAAGAGTGTCTTTGCTAAAGGTGATATCGGAAGTAATACAGCAATATCACAAAAGCAGAAGAGCCTGATTAAGATTGGTTTAGGCCTTTTTATAGCGTTGATATTGGCTCTTATGACATTCATACAGGAAAAGCAAAAAGCTAAGGATGAAAAGGCGCTAGAGAAAAAAGAAGAAATAGTAAAACTAGAGCTCCCTGATACGACAATTGATACAGAAAAACGCTGGAGAGATCACTTTGAGACTGTAATAGAAAAGCATCATGAAGAAACCAAAGCAAGGCTTGCCGAGATGGAAGAGCAGCAAGCTAAGTTACTGGCTAAAGCTAACAGTGCGATTGAACAAGAATTAAGAGAAACAAAAGAAAAGTTAGAGATGGCAAAAGCTGAGCTTGCTACTGCTGGTCTTGAAATGAGAATGGTCACCGAGCAAGAAACCGAAAGAGCTCAGAACAGAGTAGTGATTGCAGAGAGTAGTTTAAACGTTCAGGAGTTTGAGCAAGAAATAGAATATGACAGACCAAAATCAGCCGCAAACTATATACCGGAAGGGACATATTTTAATGGTTATCTCTTAGGAGGAATTGTGGTCTCTACGGCATTAAATACACCTGATGAGAATGCCACGCCGGTGACAATCAAGCTAACAAGCAGAGGTAACTTAGATGCTGATAACAAAATGGATATATCCAAATGCAGGATAATGGGTAGTAGTTATGGAGATCTCTCCAGTGAAAGGGCAATCATCAGGCTTGAGAAACTAGTATGTCTTAGAGATGGGATGTACCAAACAAGCAAGATAGCGGGCCAAATATATGGTCCTGACGGATATAACGGAATTAAGGGCGCAGTAGTATCGACAAGTAGTAAGCATTTAAAGAATGCAATGATTGGCGGGATGATTAGCGGATTAAGCGGCAATGCCAAAGGACAGGATGGATTGATGTTAAGTGGAGCAGGTGCTGTATCAACTAAGAAGAAAGGAATGGGGGATATGCTAACTCAAGGAGGTTTGCAAGGAGTTAGCAATGCGGGAGATAAATTAGCTGAGTATTACTTAAAGCAAGCTGAAAGCATGTCACCAGTACTAACAGTGCCATCAGGAGTAAGAGTACAGGCCCAAATAACTAAGGGATTCTTTGTAGGTGAGGTAAGTACTCATCAGAAGATCAAGCAAGCAAAGCAGTAGGAGCAAGAGAATGAGTGAGGAGTGAGGATATAACTTATAGTTTAAATGAAGAAGATAGAATAAACCGTTTAATAAGGATAGGAATGAGTTGGATAACGTTTGTTGGTATTACTTTGATTCATATCTCGATTCTAATGTTTGAAGAGAAGATTGTTGGTGATGTTACAGGGTTAGAAAAGTGGCTTTGTATAGTGCCAATAAGTTTGATTACATCATGTAGGGTGTTTGTGGCAATGAGTTTATTTGGGTTATTAGTAACATCTTATTGTTTTAGAAAAGAAATTAAGTTGATGGGAATAGGAGCAATTTTAGCGATGATAGGTTTTGTTTTTTTAGTTTGTTCTTTAATCAAAGCTATCCAGAAGCGGTATTACATGTTGTTGGATTAGTGGGTTTAGTATGGTTAGTGAATGAACGGCTATACGGTATTTTTAAAGAGCCAATAGCGATAAAGGCGATTAAGGAGAGGCAAGTATGAGGATGGTGGGTTTAGTTCTAGCATTATTAGCATCATTAATCTTAAGCGGTTGCAGTACTTATAATACAAAGTTTGCATGCGGTGATGCCAGGGGAGCAAATTGTATGAGTATGGATAGAGTAGATAGGATGATATCGAATGGTCAGATAGAAGAATATACCCAGCAGAAACAGAAATGCCGTGGAAGGAAATGTAAAGTGCAGAAGAGCGGCAATGTGTTTGGTGAAGAAGAGCTACAGACTAAGCAAAGCTTAAGTAAAGATGTTACTTACTATGAGAAAAACTAATTAAGGGAGAGGCATGGATGAAAGAGATAACTAAAGAATCAATGAGAGAGATTAGAGTCACATTAGGTTGGGCATTAATTCTATTAAGCTGCATATGGTACGTATTATTAACTTTTGCAGTACCTGATCTTCAAGAATCGATGCTAGGTTTTGGATTTTCAAAAGTTGATGAGTATCAAATTAGATTAGTTCCAGTCGTGATGATTTTAGCTGTAATAGCCTTAACAATGAATGAGAATTTGGGGCTTAAGCTTGGGGTATTCGAATTCTTAGGCGCATTGATAAGTACAGCTCTATTAATGACATTTTTAATGTTTGTACATTCCTTTGCTGTCTTTTTGTTTCTAGTACTTGGGATGATTTTGATAGTTTTGTTAAAGTTTTTTGCAAAGTCAGCAGTTAGCGTAGCAGTTGGTTTGTATATAGGTATGTATGGCATATTTTCTTTAATATGGTTTGTATTTTTGGAACTAAGTGTAAAGTCTTTGTTTGAAGTACTTCACCTACTAATGATCTTCGTAAGTACAGGTATCGTTTTTACAGTATTTGAGTTGCCTTATGGTATGGGGGTTAAGGATAAGCAACGTTTAACCCAAAGCAAGAAATGTACGGATATTCTTGCTGCTTGTTGTTTTGGTACTGTTTTAGTTTTGTATTTACAGGCTAGAACACAGAACTTAGATGAATTTTTTTTCACAAAACCACTGCTTACTTGGTTGTGTTCAAGGTTTTTCTATATCGTAATTATACTTTATACCAAACGATATAAGAGAAAACAACAAATCCTATTAATGCAATCCACCAAGGACAATGCTCTTTGTAAACTATGATAAAGCAAAATATGCCCCAGAATAACAAAACAACAGGTGCAATGTCATGCCACCCATTGTTGATCGTGGTGTGGGCATTATTATCAGCGGCTAAGGTAGTAAAAGTACAAACGATAAAAAGAAAAAATATAAAGTAATTAAAAAAAGAAAAAAGTTTAGAATTAGTCATATGGAAAAAACAATAATTAAACAACGGAACATGATAAGGAGCTATGGGTTGATAGTCAAGGATAGGGTGAAGGAGATAATAGAGTGTTAGGTATAGAACAGTATTTTAGCAAGATAGCAGATTATTGCGGCTTTAAAGTAGAAGGCGAGAGGGGGTATGACCCTCAAGAAGAACTTGCCCGCAAGCTTGACGTTGATACTAAGGGCGCAAAACCTTTAAGCAATGAACTATTGTATGAGTATTGTGATGATGAGAGCGGCGTATTTTTTAATAAAGGAAGTATAGGGTGCTGGTTTGAAATAAATCCTCTTGTGGGTTCAAATGATTCGATAGAGAAGAACTTAACATTATTCTTTAGTGATGAGCTTCCTGATGGGGGTTACATACAGTTCTTGATTGTGGCATCGCATGACATAGAGAGCATATTGCATCGCTGGGAGGCGGGACGTACTAGCAGCAATGAAGCTTTAAAGAAACTAACGTACTACCGGAAAGATTTCATAAGGAATTTGGCTGCTGATTTTGCTGCTAGTGGTGACGGGAGATTACCGAGAAACTTTAAAACTTTTCTAACATATTCCATCAAGGATGGAGGAGATAAGTCTGTAGAAGAGTTACTCAAATTCAAAAAGAAATTAGAAAGTAAACTGAAGGCTGAAAATTTGAATCCAAGAGTATGTAAGGCAGGTGATTTGATTGAAATAGGTAGAGAAATTCTACAGATGGAATTAAACAAGGATTCAGGTAGTAACACTAAAAACAAAACCAAGTACAATCTACTTAACAGTTTGAGTGATCAGATAGTTAGTCCTTTTAAATCAAACACCATCACGGAAGAAGCTATAGAACATAATGATACTGGATTAGTTTCAAAAGTATTTGCGCCAAGAGAATTACCGCAGAGTTTTTGTTTAGCAGAAATGATCAACTTGCTTGGTGATGAGAGAAGAACGATACCTGGTCGGTTTGTGATTTCATATACGGTAGCAAATAATTTAGGTGCAAGTGGTAAGTCTGCATTAGAGACGGCTGGTAATAGGGTGGTACATGCAGCAAGTAGATCATATACCAAGAATGATTTAGTCGCACAAGAAGAAGCAAGAGGTTGGGTAGAGGTAAAGTTTCTGGTAAAGAAAGGAGAGAGTTATTTACAAGAATCGATGCTAGTGATGCTAACTACTTATAAGGAGGAAATGGAAATAGCACAGGAAGTACTCAAGAGTTTGTACAATACAAATGATTGGAAGATGGAAGTGTGCAAGAGAGTACAGCGCATAGCAAGCTTAGCTATGCTACCAATGATGCAATGTTCATATTGGAATACAATGAAGTTCTTTAGGTTAACACGCTTTGCCTTAAGCGGAGAGGTAGTAGCAAAGTTACCGATTCAGGGGGAATGGAAGGGAGTACCGCTTTCTGGTGCGCTACTTATGGGGCGAAGAGGGCAGCTGTTTAACTTTAACCCTTATTTTAGAATTGGTGGTGGAGGTAACTACAATATTAGCATGATGGCGCCGCCTGGTTCAGGAAAGTCATTCTTCTTAGAAGAGCTTGCACAAAGTATGTTAGCTCAAGAAGTGTCGGTATTCATACTTGATATTGGTGCAAGCTATAAGAACATTTGTCATGCTAAAGGTGGAGAGATGATCAGGTTTAATCAGGATTGTAGTATATCGCTAAATCCATTCTCAAGCCTTAGTGGGAGCGGTGCAAGATATGCAAAAGCACTTGAGCTGCTAAAGAGCTCAAAGGAAATAACATTAGAAGAAATAGCTAACATTACTGGACTTGATATAGAGAAAATAGAGGCACTGGATTTTGGTAGAAAGAATAACACTAATGAAGCAAAGGAGTTAGACGGGATAGAGTTACTTGAAATTAACTCCATTACAGCAACCGGTAAAGAAGAAAAACATTTTGTTACTAAAGATAGCGTTATCTATGCAAAGTCAATGCTTGCCGCCATGTGTGGGATCTCAGGACAAGCAAGAGGGGAGGCGTTAATAGAGCGAGCAATCATTGAGGCAGTAGGTAAATATGGGCAGGATCTAGATATTTCTAAGATTGCAAAGATCTTGGGTAATCTAAAAGATAATGAAAATAAAAGTGTAGATGGTGTTAAAGGGATGGCAGATAGTTTATATCCTTATACTACCCACGGAATACATGGAAGATTCTTTAAAAGTGGAGGAGAAGCAAACTTTAGAAATAACTTAACTGTATTTGAGCTTGAAGAGCTTAAAAATGATGAACCATTACTTGCTGTTATTTTGCAAATTATTTTGATGCAGATAACGATGCAATTCTTGTGTGGAGATAGATCAAAGAGATTCATGCTCATTGTTGATGAGGCCTGGTTGATTCTTGATTTTGCAGCATCTTTTTTAGAAAGGTTTGCACGTACTGTTAGAAAATATGGTGGTAGTTTGGTTGTATGTACTCAGGATCTAACTAGTTTTAGTAACAAATGCGGCGCAAGAAAAGCCCAAGCTGCAGTGCTAGAATGTTCTACCTGGAAATTGATATTACAGCAGAATGCGGACGGTATGAATGCTTTTGCAAATAGCGAAGCATATAGCAAATATGTACCGCTTATATCCAGCCTTAGAAAATGCGCCCAGAATAAGTTCTCAGAAGTGCTTATTATGACAGATGGAGCTACGGTAGTAGGGAGGCTTGCAACTGACCCGTATTCGACGGCGATGTTCTCAACAGAAAATAGTGATTTTGCATTTTTATTGCAGAAGGAAAGAGAAGGTGTATCAAAACATGAAGCGATATTAGAGCTATCTAAAAAGTATGGAAGATTGCCTGAAATTGAGCAGAAGCAAAGTGAGAATTTAAGATGAAAAAAGAAACAAGAAACTTGTTGATAGTAGCAAGTATTGGAGTATTAGCAGGTTTAACTCTTTTGATTTTTAATGATCAAGAAAAAGTTTCCACTTTGATTGAACAAGAGCAAAAAATAGAATCTAGA
>JACCDN010669989.1_pt1 | contig 11817 bp, 3 predicted proteins | sample 7441691 | NCBI WGS metagenome assembly JACCDN01 (sample SAMN15323439, study PRJNA562643) | freshwater metagenome | isolation source: river surface water | place: USA:Blue River Watershed | collected 2017-08-16
GCATTTTTGAATATATAGAGATTTTTTATAATAATCAACGCAGACATTCTTTTTTAAATTATCTATCCCCTGATGAGTTTGAGAGGATATATCAATTGCAGCAAAACAACTCTCTTTAATGTGTCCAGAAAAAGGTTGCAAGATCATGAAGAATAAATCACCTATTGCCAAACGCTTAAAAGAAGCACGCATCACTGCAGGTCTATCTCAAAAGAAGCTAGGCATTGCTGCAGGAATTGATGAATTTGTGGCAAGCGCGCGAATGAATCAATATGAGACAGGAAAACATACGCCTGGATTCGAAATGCTAGAAAAAATTGCAGAAGTATTGCATGTGCCTACGGCTTATTTTTATGCGGAGGATGACATGTTGGCAGAGTTGATAGCGGGATATGGAAAACTAAGCGTTGGCGCACAACGAAATGCGCTTAAATATATTAAGCAATTAATTAAATAGTTTGGTGACTTTAAATAAGGATAACCTGAATGTACCTAATACTTGAAAACTATGAATCAGTTAGTAGTATATTCTGACAAGTATTGCTCGTTGCAATTCAAGCCTGCAACGTCAACCCCAGTTGGAGTACGCATAGAAAAATTAGGTTTAGTTAAACGTGAAGGCAAAGCACGCTCCATGCTTTGGCATCTTATAAAAATCCAATAATTGAATTGCGAAGTATTGCAGAATTTCATAACATACAACACAAGAAAAATTCTCATGAAAACCAGCCTAGATTATTTACCTTCACACAAGCAAGTCGAATTAACTAAAATAGTTACTTTGATTCAGGAAGCTGTTCAGCCCCACATGATTATCTTGTTTGGCAGTTATGCACGCAATGAATGGGTAGAGGAAAAATATGATAACGAACACTACAAATATCAAAGCGACTTTGATGTTTTGGTGATTGTTGAAACGAAAAGCGAAGCGATACAAGGCAGATTTGAGCGAGAAATCGAGGAAACCATTGAAAAAATCGAAGCCATCCAAACACCCGTGTCTGTGATTGTGCATGATATGGATTTTGTCAACAGACGATTAAGTAAGGCACAGTTCTTCTTCACCGACATTAAAAAAGAAGGGGTTATATTGCATGATTCAGGGAAATTTCAGCTCAAAGAAGCCCGAGAATTATTGCCCACAGAACGAAAAAAACTGGCGCAGGACGATTTTAGCTATTGGTTTAATAACGCAGATGAACTCATTCTTGGATTTAAATTTTATTTTGATCAGAACCGTTATGCCACCGCTGCTTTCTTACTACACCAAGTCACAGAACGCTTATACAGCGGCATTTTACTAACCTTCACCCGATACAAACCCAACACGCACGATTTAATTATCCTAAGAAAATTAGCGAATTCAGTGGATGAGCGCTTAATCCCCATTTTTCCTCTCGACAATTTTGACAACAAGCGATTGTTTAAATTGCTCCGAAAAGCTTACGTTGACGCTAGGTATAATCCCAATTACCTCATCACGCAGAGCGAATTAACACAATTATACCAAAACGTAGAAAAGCTAAAAACAATAGGCGAACGCATTTGCCAAGAAAAAATTGAAAGTTTTATGCATCATACCTGAGATCATCCATCCAAGCATGCCTAACTATCCCAATCTACTACAATAATTCAATAATATTTCCTGCCGCAAAAATAGGAGTTTTATATGCAAAGCCCCATCCAAAAAACTAGCACAACTAGTCAGACAATTCCATCTATGGATAAAGCACCTATGAATTACCACTATGAAATATTCATCTGTCATGCGGGTGAAACTAAAACCAATGCTACTTTTCCCTTAGTGACTCTATTTAGCCATTTCTGTGGAAAAGAATTTGCTTTCTTTGATCAAACTAATTTATCAGAAGGGCAACATGCGCAACCTGAAATATTACAGGCTGTAAGAACATCACGTATTTTGCTGGTGATTGTTTCAAAATCTTTTTTCAAGAGCAATTACACGCTGGAAGAATTGGAAACATTTTTGAACGAGATGAAATCTTCTGAAGCATCTAATAAAACGATTGTTCCCATCTTTTACGAAATCCATGCCGATGCTTGTGCTAATTTGCCAAAGCAATATATTCATCTTCAAAAAAATCCTTCTGACAGCGCCCTCCAACGAGATTTTACAGAAGAGCAAACGCGCGAGTTAGGTCAGCGTTTAGCGGGAATAACTCGATTGTCAGAAGGAAATCTTTATCTTCAGAATAGTACGGTTAGCAGCGCCAACCAGCGCAGCTTTACAGAAGAACAAGCACGTAAACTGGGTCAGCGTTTAACAGATTTTACAGGCAAAGAAGTGTCTTTTCAGTACCAACAGGATGCACAGGGTCATTTTTGGGTAGAGGTTGCGTTTAGTATCCTAAAAAGCCCTTTTTTATTTCCACAAGGTTCTCCGCTTTTAAAACAGTTTCAGACGTTAAGCAGCATGGCGCTCAGAAACCGTTTGTGGAACATCTATCAAATAGCCCGCTTCTTTCACACCCACGTTAATAAACCCACTCCCGAGGTATTTTCTACTTTCTTAGCGGAACTGGAAAGAGGAAAACGCACTCAATTTAGCGCCTTGCATCCTGACGTGCGCCACAAACTAGATTCATCTGCCTTCATTCAGTCTCAAGCAACGGTAAGTCCTGTGCAAAATTCATTATCGGCTTTAGACGATAATGAAAAAAGAGAGCAAATATTGACGAATTATTTGCAACGCTTACAAAACACTATCGAAGCAGACGAACCTAAACTTTTTTTAGACGCCTGGGAAGAACTGATTAAAGCAAGTGATGAGCTTTGTTCTGCTGAAGAGATAAGACGCATTGGAGACTATGTAGATCCTCTAAATTTTGCTTTTCTGGACTTAAATTATTCCTGTGAACAAATTATGCCACTGTATAAACCTTGGTTAGACCACCCTTATCAAGCAGACAAAAAACAGTGGATAACAAGTTTAATGATCTTGGCGCAGCGTTATCATACAGCAAAGCACTATGAAGTCTCCAAACGTTTATATGAGGAACTATCCAATTTATATAAGAACGCAGGCATGCCTCTTCCAGAATTACAATTTCTGAGTGCCCGTATTGAAAATTTTGAAGAACAAGCAGAACAAAAAATCAGAGACGCATTCCCGCGTACAACAGCAAAGACAATTAGAAAGTTTTTTCAATATTTTAATAGCTCTCCCCAAGCGTTGCAGATCGCCCTGAATGATGTTAAAAAAACAGGTCTGACGATTGAAGCGTACTGTATAAAGCATAATCAACGTAATGCTATAGAAAAAAGACTAGATACGTTGAATCGCATCCCTCAGGATCAAACTAAAGATTTTTTGTCCGAATGGCAGTCGTTAGCTAATTTTATTGATAGAGATCCCGCCAAACGCAAAATGCTTTTAACGGAAGATAACCTTAACAAGCTAATGCGTTATTTGCCTCGATTCAATCGAGCGTCAGTCCATACCCGAGCTCCACATGCTGTAGTCATGCAGTGTTACCACCCTTTTTTATGCCACCCGAACAATACATGCGACATGACTGAGCGCTGGGCTGAACAATTAGCGCGAATTTCTCGTGATTATGCTCAGTCTGGTTTTTGCGCCAATGCAAAATTGATCGCCGCTGAAGCGTTAGCTTTTTATGAAAGGCAACAGATCAAGCCTCCCTTGGAGGTATTGCAATCCTTACTGACAATATGCCTGTTAACGCATAACAGCGGTGAAGCGATGCTGTTTGCGGTGTATGCTAATACACTAGCACTAACCCCCGATCAGAAAGCTCAGTGCAAACAATGGATGCGTATGGTAGAAGATAATGGTATAGCGGATTTAATCATACAAAATCAGCTCATCGAACGCCATGCTTCTACTGTGAATGTCCAAACGCGCGACCTGCAACTATTGCCCTTAGCCCAAACACTGGAAAAAGCCGGCAACCGCTTATGGGAAGAAGCGTATGCTCAACAAGGTTGCCGTCTAGAAATTTTACCGCATAACCATTCAACACCGCATAACCAAACAACGCACGTTTTATACCATCATCTTGCATCAAATAAGCCGGAAAAAGATTGGAGACTCTATCGCAATGGGGGTAACGCTTGGAATCTAATGGACATACAAGCTATCAATGATCTGCTCGATTTATTGGCAGACCAAACATCCGAAAAACTCTTTAGCGATCAAGCAAAACAAAAAGCGATAGCAGATATCATTACTCTGCATGAAGGCTATATTCCTGAGTTAAGCGCCCATTGTTACGCACAAGCCAAAATCTGTTACGAAAGCGTGATGAAATTAGCCGCAGCATTTCACAGCGAAGCATTATGTGCACTAGAGGCAGAAGCCGATAATTATTTGCAAGATATGCCTCGTCTTTTCCCCGAAGATAACGAAACCTGTCTGCAGCGACTTTCCTATCCACTCGTGCCTGTTTGGGAGGCTATCAAGCAGTCACTAAAGTCACTGCGAGAACCTCTATCAGCTACGATTGAAAAATTAGACGCATCGCCTCCTTGGCAAACAACCTCTACTACATTAAAAGACAGCTTCAAACTATTACTAGCACTTGGAGAGTCTCTGCTAGGAGCATCTCCCCTGACTTATGCCGTCATGGGAATAGGCTCGTTAGCTCGAGATGAAGCTTGTCCTTATTCGGATTTTGAATTTATTTTCGTCATACAAGACAGCGATTCAAAGCAACTAAAACTAGCTACCAAGCGTTACCTCAAAGCGCTGATGCAATGGATAGAATTGCAATTGTGTGCCCTAGGCGAAACGCAGAGCGTGGCAGTCTGGCCACGTAGCATTAACACCCGACTAGCGATTCCCATGGTAGCAGGCTTTAGATTGGATGAAGGCGGTAACGTCCCTTGTAGCCCGCAAGATCCCGACAGTTATCTACTAGGTACAGCCGATGAATTAATCGCAAAGCACTGCCGTGTTGTGCTCAATGATAGCAAGTTGGAAGATCAGATTATCATCAATGCTCTGCAAGGTGCAGCCTATCTGAGCGGTGATAAAGATTGCGCGCAGCACTTTAGAGCGTGCTTAATGACGCATTTACGGCAAGAACATTTAAACCAAGAACTCGCAACCGCTCTACTGCAAGATCATTTAAACAATCCAGACTTCAACGCCATCTTTGATGAAAAAACTGCAGAACTGAATATCAAGAAAGGTTTTTTACGATTGCCCATGTTGATAACGGAAATGCTGGCGTTGTATTACGGCGTAGATGAAACGTCGACTGAAGCACGTTTGGCAACGCTCGCCAAAGAAGAAAGAATCAGTTCATTGATGGCAGATGGCTTATCCTGTTGCATTGCCTTGGGTTTGAGAATACGCAATCAAGCACACCGATTTTATCAACAAGAAGAAGACACGGTTTATTGGGGAACAGAAACTAAAACACCTGACCATTATAATTTGCTGACTCAAAAAGAAGGCTCTCCCTATGTGCTGCAAGAAGCACATTGTCTATATCTGCTGCATCAATTGGTAATATTGCCCACTAAAGCCTTGGTGGAAAATGTGTTGCTGTTAAACCCAAAGCCCAATCCAGAAAAAAAATTACTCACCTCCATTGAACCTTACGAAATAGCGTTGACAGAACATAAAGAGTGGATAGAGGCATTACGCGAGCAAGCCTTACGCTTGCGTTCCTATGGACGATTGAAAGAAGCCCAGTGTTTGTCGGAATGGTCGCTATTGTTGTATGGCAAAGAACCATCTGAGTCAGAAAAACAAACCATTGAATTCGAGCTAACTAAGCTAGATACACACTATGCTCAATTCATGCATTCTTTAGTACCCTTACAAACTCAGTTTGAAAGCGCGCAAAATAGTGAAGAACGAACCTATTATCTGGAGCAAATCATGCGCCTGTCTGAGCCTAATGGCAGATCTGCTTGGACGCTCTACAAAAAACGACGATGGCAAGCTTTGCTAGCGGAAACAAATCTAGACAGTGAAGCTTATAGGACAGAAAAAGACGCTATCGGTTTTGACTCCTATGCGTTAGAAGAATTGCGTCTTGGAAAGCAGCTAATGAGTGCAACATTCAGCCAACACTTAGAAAAAGCATTATCTATTGTCTACAAGGAGAATGCACTGCTTAACCAACCCTCTGTTGCTTCCTCATCCGCATCACTCTCTCAGGAAGCGACTGGATTGGCGTTACAATCTAGACAAGCAAAAGAAGCTTTTTTAACAACTGTAAAAGACGCATTGGCGATAAAAAATGATTTACACACGGTAGATAGCCATACCATTGAAGCGGCGTGGCAAGCATTATGCCAACAATCTTCTGCTCATTATTCCCTAAAAGACTGGCGCTTATTATTTAGCGAATTGCATGAGTGTTGCCGACCTGCGTTGGAATATGTCAGTGATGAGGCTTTGATGACAAGACATGCCACTCACGAACAACGCCAATGGTATGCACAGGTTTGTCAATGGTATGAGCGCTGGGAAAAATCAGTTGCGATGTATTTACCTCTACCGGTACAACTTGTTTGGCATGTTGAACTCGCTAAAGCAGCCGTTCAGCAACAGCGTTGGTGGATGGTGACTGAGCCTGTCGAAGGCCATGCCTCACCGACAGCTAAATTCAGTGCCCCGGATGTTATAAGTCACATCAACCAAGCATCCATCTTATGGAACAGTATAAATGCTGCTGCTGTTCCAAGCGATGCGTCTCCAATCAACCCAATAGATTTATCCTGTGTGATGAGTATAAGCAATCATTTGGAAACCTTTCTGGAAGATTGCTTAAAACTACAAACCTATCAGCTTCTTCAACCCTTATTTGTAGATTATCAGCAATCGTTATTAGATGCCTTAAAGCCACTACAAGGGGGTCATACTGGCAAGATAACTGTCAGTGATTTTCAAACGGTTGTTGACAGGCTGTGCAGCATCTTACCTATATTGCATTGGTTAGATGCGAAAACCGCGCAGCGTTTATATGCTGAGGCTAACCAAGCATGCATGAATCGGCAAACGGATATCTTAGATTCGATAAGAAAATTAGCTACATTAAGTTCGCCGACGACCGATCAACAAAAGACGCTCACCGCTTGGCAAAACGCTCTTACTAAATTGCTGACACAATGGCAGAACGATGGTTGCCTGGAACTTGCAGCAAGCTGGCAACAAAAATTGCGTGAGCTTCCTGAGACATTCAACTGGCAAGATGTGCCTACTCCGCTCGATATGATTCTAACAGAACTACATCAAGGGTTGTTGGTTGCACAACCTGGAATGGGTATTGAACCGACGCTGCCGGTAGCTTGGAAGAAAGCCCATGCTGACTTGTTAAAATGCTTAAGCCGCTACGCCAAACATAGTCAATTAGAGGCATATGATCAAATTAAACACCGCTATCAAATCAGATTACGCAGCTATCAATTAGGGTGTGAGCGACTGTCTGCGCAGCACACGGGGTATGCTAACTTAGCTGCCTGGTGTGAGCAGAAACAGGATGAACTATCTGCCCTGCAACCTCTGTCGGCAACCATGCCCTTGTTTGAGCCGCCATGCAGCGTACGCAGCTTGCGTCAGATGTCAATACAACAAACCATGGTGGAAACCTTACAACATCTGACCATCCAAGCAAGAGCCTGGCTGCCAACATCGCCTTGTAATTTTGAACTATTGGCATTACAGCAGATTCATAAAAAATTGAATTTGTCTTCTGGTTTTGATGACTATGCGCGAACCAATCGACAAACGTCATCCCAGCATGGAAGGTGGGATCCAGATCCCAAGGAAGTGAGAGTTTTGCTTCCTGCGGACTGGATTCTGGCTTCCTGCCAGGACAACAAAAGTTGGTATTTACATATACTCGTATCAAAAGAATCAGATATCGAACAACCTTATTTTACAGCCTATCTTGCATTGTTAAATCTTTACACTCATATTTTGCCGCCATTTACATTGAATGCACTCAACATTCAAATCAATACACCCAGCAGTCTAGCCAATTATTATGCTAACCTTCCACTTGATGTAAAAGAAAAAGACAGCACCACTAAAACGATTAGCCCTACCTGGGAATTCCACCAAACGATTAGCCCAAAAATAGAGCAACACTCAAAGGCATCAGACTCTACTTCTGAGATGTTTTCATGGACAGCATGCGTAGAAAAAATCTTACGACAAGTATCCCATGCGGTTGCCCAAGCTCAAGCCGAAGAACAAGCCATTCGCACACGCCATCAAGCGTTACCTACGCAGCCCTTACTGGAAATGGAAACAAAATCTGCCAACGCGAAAGCAGGTGCTGCTGTCGACCCTGATTTTTCTTTAGCTATAAAACAACGCACACAAGCCCACCAAGCCATTCAAGCCTTATGGCAACACCAGCAATGCGCATTGATGCCAAGCGTTGCTTTATTAGTCAATATTTTGTTACACAAACCGCAAGCTGTGGAAAATTTCTTACATAAGAAACCTGAAATTATTGAACAAGACTTAACAACTCAACGAGTGTTTCAAGAACCGCCGAAACCAAAACGGGAAGAAGAAAAAACCGGGAACAATAAAGAAAGCCAAACAACATTAGCATCGCTAGAGTCAAACGTTCAGCCTCCTGCCTTGCTTTTGCCGCTGCGACTATATCGCCGTCTGCCTCGTGTGATTAAACGCCTGTATATCCAGCAGCTGGTGCAGCATGGACAACCCGAATCCCTATTATCCGAGATTTACCGCGATTCAGACCCCAGTGGTTGGTGTTATGAGCAAGATCGCCTTGCCGAAGCTTGGCAAAAAATACTGCTGTCGTTGTGTGAGGAATCAGAAGCAGCTGACAGCCCTCCACACGACAAAAATTTACCTTCATCATTACAAGGAGCGAATGATGCGACAAAACAATCCATAGACAATAAAAACCCACCCTCGTCATTGCGAGAAGCGCAGTTTGCGACGAAGCAATCCAGATACAGTATTAGGATGAGCTTTGTAATCGCCGGGCAAATTGTACACAAACCACTGCGCAGCGATATCGTCGCTCAATTACTAGATGAAAAAGGCCAATGGCGAAAAAAAGACGACCATATCAGCGGGCGCCATCAAGTGTTGCGAGTCGTGATTCCTGCTACTGAAAACCAACCCGAACAAGCGGTATGGTTTAAACTTAATCCCGAACAACCCGGCACAGAATATTTGGTACAGCAAATTGATCAACGCTTGGGTTGTTTTGCTACGCCTGCTCAGCAATTGGTAAAAATCCAAGTCAATAATGCCGCGCCATTGCCGGTTTTGATCAGTGAAGAAGTCGCCCCGCCCACACTAAACCTTAGTCAAAGTCAAAATCTAGCAGACGTACTCAAGCATCATCCTGAACAGTTGGAAAAACTCTCACCGCTTTCTTTTATCAGCACATTGCTGCGCGTATTGGTGATTAATCCTGAAGACGATAAAAGCAACGACTATTTTTTACTGCCTGATCCTGATAAAAAAGATTATTTTCGGTTAGTGCGCATTGATAATGAACGAGCATTTTTCTCGCCTGATACAGCACAGGCAGGTTGGACTAGCACAAAGCGAGAACTGAATGTTAAAACCATCATTTTTTGCTTATCGCAAATGACAAGAGATTGGGGAGCATTGCTGACAGAAGATGCGCGTTTAGATAGCTATTGCCGTCACATTCAACGTTTAGTGCCAGCTGAATGCTTTCAAGATATTATGCGACAAGCATCCGACCTGCATGACCAATGGTGTGTATTATTTTCAGTAGAAGAAACCGCGCGGATTGCCCAAGCTGGTTTAGCGCAGCAAGAGATTATTTTCTCTGTCATGCTGATACTGCCGGATTGCGAAAAAGCCTTGCTTGAACGCTTATACCTCATTCAACAAGCTTGGCATAAGAGCGGCGGCTTCGACAAGCTCAGCCACCGTGATGAGATCACCCACCAGGGATTCGACAGGCTCAGCCACCATAGCGGTTTAGCATTGTTGGACAGCGTACAACCGAATTTAGCCGCGTATTATCGTCCTTTGTTTCAGCCCAACAGCACGCCTCAAAGTCGTTTTGAAGCTGGCCCAGGCAAACTGTACCAACGCGATGAAAAAGGCCAACTGCGCACCACGGTTTCGGGTATAGTTTCACTGTCACGCCAATTAAATCTCAGCAGTATCCTGCAACTACAAAACGATCCCGAGCAACAGCAAAAATTATTGGGTAAATTAATACAGCAAATATGGTTACGCCAGCAATACAGCGCAACCCAGGCATTTTATGGTATAGGACTATGGCATCAAGAAAAAATATTACAAATTGAAGAAAATTTATTGGCATATCACAAAGGAAAAGCCAAGCAGCCATTGTATGATGGCGCGCAATTGCAATTTAAGCTACTCACCATGGCTGACCGCTCTTATCTGTTTAAACGCATCAGTGAACGATTTAGAAAAAACCAGGGTAAAGACGCACAAGCAGATTTAGTGATAGCACAACGCATTTTAAGCCTGCTAGCAGAAGCGCCGTTGGAACGCTTAGATTTAAGTGCATTTAGCGAATTTCTGACGGATAAATCTTTAACGGCTATTTTAAAATGCGCCGGCCGTTATGCATTAACGTTAGATATTAATGGCGCGATGAAGGTTACGTCTAAAATACTGAGTGTTCTTTCCAAGCATTGTCCTAATCTGCGTCATTTTAAAGCTAGAAAAATGCCTTGGCAGGAAGTGATAATAGAAAATCTAGTTCATTTAACGCGCCTAGATTTAAGTCAGTCGCTAATGACTACCCTAGAATTAAGAGAACTTCCGGCATTAAAGCAACTCAAGTTACAACAATGTATGCAGCTAGAGAATTTAACAAATCAACGTCAACGTTTAGTTGATTTTTTTTCAACGCCAATTGCTAAGAACCTACAAAAACTTTCTCAGTTGCAACATCTTGATATCACTGGATGCCGTCAATTAACGCTTCTAAAACTATTCATAGAGCTAAACGATCGTTTTACATTAAACAGTCAATATGTTAAACCAGAAACTTTGATTCGCTGGATGCAGTTTTTATATGTCCAACACTATGAAAAAGATTCTATTTTATTAGACAAAACGTATGAGGCTATAATAATAAAAGAAGGCGTATTAGAATTTCCCGAATCTACACTGAACGAAGATGAGTTGCCATATTTCACCCAACTTTTGAAGTGGAATATTCCTATTAAGCGAGTTAAGCAAGTGAATGTAATATCCGAAATCACTGAGTATGACCACTTAAGCACTAAGTATGATTATTTAATAAGAATATGTTTGCTGGGTAATGACTGTGTTGGTAAATCTGCCTTAATGCTGCGTTACACTGATAACACTTTTTTAGAAAAATATTATGTAACACAAAATGCAAATTTAGGAATTCGTAAGCTGCAAGTTACTGCTAACAAAAGTATAATAAAAATGCGGATATGGGATTTAATGAGGCGTGATAACATTCTGCTTGACTATCCAAATCCTCCCAGAGAAGAAGATATTTATATGCTATGTGTTGATTGTAACGAGCAAAGGCATGGACATGGTATAAAATGGTTGCAAGAGTTAGATAGATATAACTTTGAACGCAGCCTAAGAATAGTAGTCTTGACAAAAAATGATCTTCCAGCCGATGTTCCTAATTTAACCAAAGAACTTGCTGATGCTTATGGCTTACCTTATTTTGAATGCTCTGCCAAAACGGGAGAAGGAGTAAAAGAATTATTTCGCTCTGCTGCAGTTTTATATCTTGAAAATGGCAAATCTCTTGAAAGTATGTCTCGTTTTAGCTTATTGCTCGCAACGTTACGACGAGATTTCCCTTCAATTGTCATTGA